>Ga0228622_1000279_pt1 | contig 32167 bp, 27 predicted proteins | sample 26DmetaG_FD_186035 | JGI IMG/M metagenome (GOLD analysis project Ga0228622, IMG submission 186035) | Seawater microbial communities from Monterey Bay, California, United States - 26D | ecosystem: Environmental > Aquatic > Marine > Coastal | place: USA: California | collected 2016-10-01
CTGGCGCTGCGTCCTGTGGCTTAAGCTTAGCTAATTCTCCTAACGCTGCCTTACGATCTACATTGCGCTGTTTGAGGCGAGCTTCATATTGGTCTCCTGTCTCACCTTCCATAGCGCGTCCCATTGACCCACCGAACTTCTCATTAAAATCTTTCTGGGCAACTGAGTATGCATCAGCTCCATCTGTTATGGCTGGCGCGGCTGGCGCGGCTGGGCTGTCCTCACTTTCTCTACCAAGTCCAGTCTCTGCTCTGGCTCGCGCAATGTCAGCCATAACATTAGTTAGCTCTTCACTCATGGGCTGGTTGAGGGCAGCCTGATTCTCCTTTGACTGCATCCCTAGTTTCAATTTTAGCTCTTTATTAGTCGGTGCTTCATAGAACGAAGTCTCCGCAACTCGCTTAGCGGCTTCTTCGGCGGCAGTCTTTTGTCTAGACTTCTTTACAAACTCTGCCTTGTTACCAGCGGCGGCCCCGCCAACTTGGGGTCCTTTATAATCCTTTAATATTTCTTTGTCCTCGGCGTTACGCTTTGCAATAGCCACTTTTCGGGCAGCATCAGCCGCTTGACTGGAGGCAATCTTCTTATCATATTCTTCCTGCTCTTTTTTTGTTCTGGGTATAGCGGCCATATGGAACTTATAGGTTCAAGTTAAGTGTCAGTATATACATTGTGGTTCCAAACTCAAGGTTAAATTCATGGTAAATAGGCAGCATCATTCTGTAGTGCGGCTTTCAGCTGCTGCATGGATTTTGGTGGCCTGCGGTAGGATTGATTAGGGTCTACGATCTTTGGCTCCATGGCTATCAAACCATGCCTTTGCCGCGCACAGTCAAGAGCAAGAAACGCAGCATCCGCCAAGTCAGGGCTTTTCCCAATCCGCTGTTTGAACTCAGGCTTGGATTCGATCCTCACTTTTAAGGAGCCAGTCTTAACCAGCTCGTAGTTACGACCGACGATCTCCTGCGCCAGATCACTGTCCAGCCCAAAGAACTGGCGAGTTCTCATGAGCTCCTTGCCTACAAACCAGAGCTCAGAAACCCTGTTGGTATATAGCTCTATGCCAGTGAGTTGGCTATTTACTGAGACTCTCTTATCTGAAGGCTTGCCACCAAAGGTAACACGCAAGAACCGAGGAGACCACTCACCAGCCAGCACGTCACAGAATGAGGAGCCTGCACCAGTAGCATCCACCGCCAGATCATCTGGGGCTACGCCTTCCTTCTCACAGATCTTCTTGATCTGCTGGACTATCTGGTATGATCGTGGCACCGCCTTGTTGGTAGCATCATCATTAAGCTGGAAGCTCTTACCCAGCTCAAACACATACTGTCCTTTGTCATCTGTGCCGACGTAGCCTGTGTATAGAATCGTTCTATCACCACCATTGGTAAAGGCAGGGTCAAGCCCAGCTACCTTTACAGGTTGTGACCCCCAATTTACTTTGTGCATACATCCACTCTTGGTGATCTCATTCTCAGAGTAGATCCCAGCGTCTTCATCACTATCAAAGAACACGGCTCTCACCATTCGCATGTATCCACGGGACGCTGTGCCGAGCAGCTCACGCTTCTCAGCTATCTGATCAGCCCGCGGAAGGTATGGGTAGATGGTCTCACCAGCTAGGATGTTGGGGCTACGCTCACCGTCCAGCCTGATATACTTACCACCCCACTTGGTGCGCCAGCCATCATCGACGTTGGTATCTACTGAGTCCCATCCATCCTCTGGCTCAGACCACACACCAAAGGCATCAAACTTAGAACTAGGGTTGGACATGCCAATCATCCTGAACTCTGGGTTAGCTGAGAGGTTGGTCAGACCAGCGTGGACTACAGCCTCCGAGATCTCAGACAGCTCATCCCCGATGACAATCACTCGCTTGTTCTTAATACCAATGAACTTACCAACAGCCTCTCGAGTCCTGCTCTTCTCAGCTGCAATGAGCGACAGACCAGACTTCTCCAGCAGGGTGCCGTGCTCATTGACATAAGCGACGTTACCAATTGAATCCCGAATCCTGAAAGGCATATCATCTATCACTGCCAGTAACGTGATGATTGAACCCCAAATCCTTTTTCGTGCTTCACGCAACGTGGTTGAAGTAATCAGGACTAAGGTATCCTTTGGCTGGGACAAGCAGTTAACGATGGCATAAGCAGCCATGGTGTGAGACTTGGATGAGGATGCAGCACCGCCCACAGCGAGGAACTTATTCTCAAGGCAGCTGCGGATAATCATCTTAGCCCATGGGTTTTGCTGCATTAAGGGTTCAGGAATGTCGGGGCGGTTCCATAGGATGTCACAAATACGCCAGAAGTAATACTCCTTGGCTTTTGTAAGCTCATGGTTTGCGAAGCCAAAGAGCAGGGCGGTCAGCAAACTGGTTGGTGGGATAATTAGACCACCTACATCCATGTCCGTTGAGGATGGTTTAATGTGCGGCTCGTATTTGCTGTCTAATTTAATGTCCATTAAAGATTGAATACATTGTAAATACCAAGTATACTCCAACCCATGGCGAAGGACAACCCTGAAGACAATAAAAATAAAGGACCAGAACCGCTGCCTTTACACCATAAAAAAGTCAGTAACCCATTCGGACAGAATGGTAAGAAGCGCCGTCTGTTTACAAAAGCCATGGAGCTCTATGAGCAGCAGTATACTTTTGCTGCAATTGCTAAGGAGTGCGGAGTCCACGTATCGACTTTGCGTAGATGGTTCAGGGATGCAGGTGCACCACCTAAGAAGAGTAAGTGGGAAGAGAACCCAACTCCGTGGATTGATAAAGAAGCGCCTAAGCCAGAGTCCATCTTTGATGGCACGGAGGAGCATAAGACTAAGCACGCTGTAGACAAAGCTGCCGAGCACGCGCACCTAAAAGAGAAAGGCAGGATCGATGAGATAGCTTCTGCCCAAGCCAGTCCAGCAGAGCAATACCAGAGCTACATGGCGAGTCAAGCGGTCCGACTGATGCGAGATGGTATGGCTCAGATGAGACCACCAACCAACGTCCGCGAAGTGGAAGTGCTAGATAAGATAGCTCGCCGCCACTTTGGCTTAGACGAAAAGCAAAGCGGTGGCGCGACCAGCCTAAGCATAGACATAAACATTCTAAATGACGCAGCTGCGGCTTCAAGGAAGAGGCCCACCAAAGTTGTCGATGTAGACCCAAATCCAAAAGACAACAAAGACCAATGAAATTCTTCGCCTCACGCACGCATGAGCCCAACCCCTTCGTCATCAAAGGGAGCATCCGCTCTAACCTAGATTACTTTTACTCTGCTAAGCAGATCACGGGAGACTTTGTCAGGGTAATCCCCTCGACATGGAAAGAGATCTCATTCCTACAGAGTCTTGAGAAAGGCTATAACTTATTTGCTCCATGGCACGGCGACGGTGTTCTAGTCAAAGCAGACTTCCTCCCAGCTGTCAGTGATAGTAGGCGTCGATAATGGGGCTTGCTCTGGAGCAGCGGTTGCGATTAGCAGCTGGGATGGTGCGGTGCTAGGATACACGAGGTTGCCCAGCCACAAGGTGGGGAAAAAGACTGAGCTCGACATGATCGGTTTTCGTGATTGGGTGCTGGAATTCAAGCTACCACCCGTCAATATTATCATCGAGGAGCCTCTGCATCACGCGCCATCATCTCAGTCCATGCGATCCATGGCATTGTGCTATGGGCAAATCACTGGGTTGTGCACAGGCATGGCGTGGCCTTGGGAAGGGCTGTCTGTGAGGCAGTGGCAGAAAGATATGCTGGGCAAGTTTCCACGCGGGCAATCGAAGAAGTATGCGCTGGCAAAGGCCAAAGAGCTGTATCCCGATGAGCAATGGTTAGCAACCCCACGCTCCAAAAAACCACATGATGGGATTGTGGATGCTTACCTTATGGCAGCAAGAGAATATCAGATCCACTTTGCAGATTAAAAAATAATTGAGATTTTATTTGACGGTTTTTATATGGGCTGGTATGTGTTGATCACAATAAATCAGAAACCATGAAGCCAGTAAATGAAATCACTATTCCCGAAGCAAGAAGACGCGCATAAGTTTTTCACTATTACCCAGCGGGAGGGACGCAACACACTAGACACCAGCGATGCTGGAACTGGGAAAACTGTAGTTGCCGCTGCGTTAGCAAAATCATTAGGACACCCTGTTGCTGTCCTGTGCCCGAAGCAAGTCATACCATCGTGGGAGCGAGAGCTCAAGGAGATGGGTGTGGAGCCACTATTCGTAATTAACTACGAAAAGATCCGAGGTGGTCGAACCAAGTGGATGACCAAGAAGGGTAAGAATATCATGAAGTGGATTCTACCCATGGGCACACTAGTTCTGGTTGACGAGATCCATAAGTGCAAAGGTCCTTACACCCAGAACGCGCAAATGATCCTATCACTTGTTAACCAAGGATACCAGATCCATGGGATGTCAGCTACCGCAGCTGAGGACCCAACCGAGATGAGGGCTATTGGTTATATGCTAAATCTCCACAATCTTAATAAAGCCCAAGCACCACTTAGGTCGTGGTTCGGCTGGATGAAGCACTTTGGTTGCGAACAAGATTTCTGGAATCAGTGGAGATTAGTCAAAAAGAGCAAACTTAAAGAGCTCAGGACGGCCATGTATGGCATAAGCACTGACCGACTGTCCGTGCAGGATCTACCAGACGCCTTTAAAAAGAACCGTATCTTCGTTGAGCCAATCCAATTTAAGAATCTTGCCAAGATTAAGAAGGCTTACAAAGACTTAGGTCTCACACCTGAAATACTGGAGCAGTATATCGAGCACGGCACCGTCGAGAACAGTGAGCACGTGATCGTTAACATCATACGTGCACGCCAGTTAGCGGAGTCATTGAAAGTCCCAGACCTAGTGGAGATGGCAGAAGACCTGATGCTTGAGGGTTTGTCCGTTGTTATCTTCGTCAGCTTTAAGGAGACCGTGGAGGCTCTATGTGAGAAGCTTTGCTGTGACCGTATCGAGGGTGGGCAGAAGTCCGACCGCCAGCAGGTCATCGATGACTTCCGAGATGACAAGACCACATGCGTGGTTGTCAACACGGCAGCGGGTGGCACAGGCATCTCCCTGCATGATGTCAAGGGTGACCGACCACGTGTCAGCTTAATATCCCCACAGTTCTCCGCCAAGGATCATGTCCAAGTTCTAGGACGTATCCATCGCAATGGCATGAAGTCAGATGCACTTCAGAAGATTCTCGTCGCAAGTGGCAGCGTAGAGGAGGCAGTAATGTCTTCGATGCAACGTCGCCTCGACAACCTAGCAATAATGCAAAACCAAAACCAAAACCAATAAAACAAAACAACACCATGAGTGAAGAAAATAAAGACAACGAACTCGACGAAATCCTAAAAAACCAGTTTGTGCAAGAGCTGCTTAAATTCGTAAGTGACATCCGAACTGCCTTAGGTGATGAAAAGGGTGATCTCGAAAACTCCGAAATCGTACAACGCGCAAAGGACGCATACAAAGGATAATGTCAACGCAGCAGCCACACGCTGACCGAGGTCACGCAGAGTTCAGCCCATCTTCCCTGAAGTATGTGGCTGGGTGTGCTGCTTACCACGGCAAGGATGGTTCATCTCCAGCCGCTGAAATGGGTACTCGTATCCACGAGGCACTGGAAGTGCGCGATCCAGCAGCATTACACAACGAAGAGGAACTGGATCTATATAACCGCTGTGCGGATATGGAAGACGAGTTTCTCGCTGATGCGTTCCCACCAGATGACGAGCGCACTGAGTTCTACGAAGTGCAAGTTGACGTAGATCTGGGTGAAACCCAAACCTATGGCACCTGTGACCGACTGAGTATATCATCAGATGGTAAGTTTGGAGTCCTTGCGGATTACAAGACAGGTATCAGCACCATAGATAAACCCCATGAGAACATGCAAGCGATTGCATATACCATTGGGGTGTTTCAAAAGTTCCCTGATCTGGAGACCATTATGTTTGCGTTCTATGTTCCTCAACGAGGTTCATTACCATTACTCGGTTCTTTTGTAAGAACTGAACTACCTGACCTTATTGAGGTTCTCGGTAATGTCATTAAGGAAGGTGAACGTGTCCGTCCCATGTGGGGTGGTGGTCAATGCCCCCCAGCTGGGGAGTGTAACCCTACCCAGAATTGTAGGTTCTGTCGCCATGAAGATCGTTGCCCCGCTTTAGGTGGTCTCGTTCTGGATGTGGCTTCTAACTTACAACGCAAGGACTTCACAAACATAGACATTGAAGCTGTTGATGATCCAGCATCCATTGAGGAACTCTGGAACATCTCGAAGATCGTAGAAGCGTGGGCCAAACGCCTACGCGCCCGAGCTATGGAAATGGCGCACGAAGGTGCTGAGTTCCCATCCCTTCGACTCTCATCTATGGGAGCTCCTACCAAAGTCGTAGACAACCACAAGTTCATTAAGATCGCCTCCGACATGGGTGTTGATACTGATGAGCTTTTAGACAGCGCCACATTTGCAGTAACTAAGACAGCTAAGCTTGTCGGTGAGACCGCAGACAAAGGCGAAAAAGGACAGAAGTCCGCAGAATTTCTGGACACTTGCAAAGACGCAGGTGCCCTCGAAAAACAAAAGGAGCGATTCACGCTCCGCTAAACCAAAAAACAATAAACCATATAATAATATGCCAAAAGCAAAAGAAGAAGAAATTGAAGCAGCAACAACCACAGCTGTCACTACCGTCGGACAAGAACTTACTATCGATGCCGACGATATCGATATCCCACGACTTAACGTCGTGCAGAAAATGTCCACTGGGGACTTTGATCACGGAAGTCTTATCCTAGATAAGACCCACGAGATCTTACCTCGGGAGACTAAAGGACATTGCATCATCCTCGGTGCAATTAAGAAATGGAAAGAGGACATCGACTTCGACTCGGATGAGATGCCTCGGATCGTAGGAACAAAGCAAGAGATGGAACAGCTTAAGATAGATTCAGAATATCAAATTCTAGAATTTGCCGAGCTAATTCTTATGTTTGCCCAACCAGAAGGTAATACGGATGATGATGCGTTCCCCTTCCCAATTGGTGACAACAACTACTGTATCGGAAAGATCTACGTCCAGAAGGATGCATATCGTAAGACCTATAAAAGCCTTATGACGTTTGCTGCTTTCAACCGTGGGCTACCTCTGAACAGCCGTCTATGGAACTTTGAGTCTCAGATCATGAGCAAGGGTAAATACTCATGGTATGTCCCGACCCTCAGTGTGACTAAAGAGCACGTCCCAGAAGCAGTTGCAGACTTCGCAAACTCATTCCAAGCATAGTTGTATGAGTTCCCATTTAGACGTGATCTCTGAGGAGATTGCAACCGCCAATAAAATGCTCTCAGATCTCGATGACAACATCAAAACTCTGCAAGAACATTACGCTCGCACGGTCGTTATCATTGACGCCTTCGAGAAAGCCAAAGGGCTCTTTGATATCCAAGAAGAGCTTTCACTAGAGGAGTAATCCCTAGTTTAATATACATGACCCACCCACACCCCTATGACGTCATGGGGGTGTGGGTAAATTTATGCCAAATTACAATCACGGCACACACCAAAAATATGAATAATAAAATTACTTACGCGTTAGATTTTGAGACATTTTACAGCAACGACTGTAGTATCAGAACACTCGGCCCCTTGGGCTACTTCTCACACCACGAATTTGATGCCTATATGGTCTCGGTTGTCGGCGATGATGGATACGAATTTGTTGGTCACCCCAAAGACTTCGATTGGGATATGCTAATTGACAATGTTGTCCTCGCCCACAATGCATCTTTTGATGAAACACTTTACAAGTATGGGACCACACAAGGCTGGTGGCCCGATGTCAAATACTCCGCATGGCACTGCACAGCAGATCTTGCGGCTTATGTTGGTATACCAAGGAACCTCGCTGGTGCTTCAGAATATGCACTCGGAGTTAAGCCAGACAAGTCCACCCGAGACAACATGAAAGGAAAGCTCTGGGAAAACATGACACCAGAGTTTCAGGCGGAGGTCTCCGAATATGCATTAGTAGACTCACGTCTCTGCCTACAGCTGTGGCAGAAAATAGGTGACGAGTGGCCAGAGCACGAAAGAGAAATCAGCCGTGTCAATAGGGAGGCTCTACAACGTGGCATACCCATTGATCAAGAAGAGCTCAAGATGGCACAAGAACGTGTTAAGCAATACTTGTTTGATGCGGAGGCTAACATACCATGGCTTGGTGAGAAGCCGACCCTATCGAGAAAAGCCTTCAATGAAGAATGTCGGAAGATGGGCATAGAGCCACCAGCCTCTCTAGCAAAAACAGACATTAAGGCACAGGAATGGATTAAGGAGCATGGGCAGAAGTATAAGTGGATTCAGGCGGTATCTGAGTGGCGTAGGATCAACTCCTTACTTAAGAAGTTGGAAGCTATTGATTGTGCCACGATGCCAGACGGTCGCTATTACGGAAACATAATGTATTTTGGGGCACACACTGGTCGCTTCTCAGGGGGTGGCGGTAACTTTAACCTACAGAACCTGCCCCGAAAAGAAATGTTCGGGGCCGATCTACGCAAACTAATCTGTGCCCCTGAAGGCAAGAAGCTAGTCGTAGTTGACTTGTCTCAGATTGAGGTGCGGACGCTACTGTGGTTAGCAGAGGATTGGGACATGCTTAAAACTGTTGAACAGTCTGATGACATCTACGAGGCATTTGCCATAGAATTTGACATGTGGGATCCAGCTAAAGGATCTCTCAGGGTTGAGGACCCAGACACAAGAAACTTAGTAAAAGCAATTGTATTGGGCGCTGGGTTTATGGCAGGTCCGAAAGCCTTCGCAGCAGCATATGGTTACAGTGAGGAAGATTCACAATCCGCAATTGACCTCTACCGAGCCAAGATGAAAAAAGTTGTTAAGTTATGGGACACCCTCAAGGAAAACCTAAATGGGTATCACCAGCTGGATGACAGAAACTGTGAACGAAAAGACCATGCGGAAGACTTGCCCCTCAGGCAAATTAAGTATGGTAAGCCCAAGCTAGTCAAAGGTAGGTTTGGGTATCCAGAGAACATCACTCAGATTATTAAGCACTCGCGCCGAGTTGATGTCAGGATCTGGCAGGGTTTGATAACTGAGAACTTAGCACAGGGTTTAGCCCGCGACATATTTGCTGGCATGATGGTGGCACTTGATAAGGCTGGATATAAACTCCTGTTCCACGTTCACGATGAAGTTATTTTAGAGGTTGATGACGAAAATGCTTCCGAGGCTTTGAGCGATGTGGTAAGAATAATGTCGGAGCCGCCACCGTGGATACCAAACATCCCACTGTCCGCTGAGGGTTCTGTCCTGAAACACTACGAGAAATAAGACCATGAAATATTTTTACATTGAGAATCTAAGAAGTTCCGACATCACCATTGTCAAAGATTTGTCCAAGACAAAATCAAAAGTCCCCCACCACAAAACCAAATCGGATCACCGTAAGTGGTCAGCTGAGCCGTCCACCAAGCATGTCTTTTACAATACCGTAGAAGCGGATTCTCCACGGGAGCGTGTCGGAGTTGATAACCCACCCCGCTTGATCTATGGTGTCGTAGGTGACTATGATGCAGCGGTAGACTGGAGCGCAATTGAAGATGTCCTAGAAAAGGCGGCATACACACCGACATGGATTTCACAAACACACAGTGGGTACATGCGTCTAGTATGGGAGTTTGAATCACCTGTCCCTACGTCTGATGAAATGTTCCCAGCGTTCATGAAACAGATAGCGCGAATCCTGACACTGCAAAAGCTACATGCAGGTTTTGATAGCACGTCCATGAAGTCGTCCCAGTATTTTGACTTGGGGACAAACTGGAAGCAGATTGGGGTTTCCCTACCTAAGTCTGTGACACAAACCGCAGCTATCAAAGCAGCGTCCGCACAAGCCCCCCGATCTGGTGATGTGGTTATCCCAATCGACGTCGTTGCGGCTGAGGTAGAAAGCAGATTCCCAGCTAGGTGGACCAACCCATTTGAAGTTGGGCAACGTGGACCCCTGTTCTGGATCAATGATGGCATTGAGAGGGATGGTTGTCAGGTTGTTGAAGATGGTATTGTCTGTTATTCCGACCGTGCAGGTAAAGGGTTTGTTACATGGGCTGAGATCTTTGGACGTAAATTCGTGCAAGATTATGAGCAAGAAAAAGTAGGTAGCTTGCTTGACGACTATTGGTATAACGGTAAGAGCTACTACAAGATGAGCTATGGACAAGCAGTCAGCATCAATGAGGCGCAGGTAATGCGTGAGCTCAAGAAGGCTGGTTTCTCTCAGAAGCCCAGCAAAGGCAAAAACACTTCGGAGATTGACGAGGCTATTCTAGCCATCTGCAACGTGAACCGAGTAAATGATATAGCCCCTGTCATCTTCTCCACAGATCGAATCGTGGAGTTTAACTCAAATCGTATTCTCAATACGGCTTGCCTGTGCCCCACGCAAGCGGACAGTGATGGTGACATTAGTAAGTGGCCTTTTATACACGAGTGGCTACACCAGTTGTTTGCCAATAGTGCTGATCAGCGGCCTACGGTAGAATACTTTTTTGCTTGGCTACAGCGGTTCTATATTGCCGTGATGAACCACCAGCTAACTCAAGGGCAAGCTCTATTGTTAGTGGGTCCTACCAACAAAGGGAAGTCTCTGTTGTCAAACAAAGTTATCGCTGCATTAGTCGGCGGCTTCTCTGATGCGAGTGAATACCTCAGTGGCATCAGTCAGTTCAACAAGGACCTAGCTCGAGTTGCAGCATGGGTGGTAGACGATACCACTTCGGCTGCTTCGTTCCAAGACCAGCTAAAAGCCACCGAGCTTATCAAGCGTGCTGTAGCCAACCCTCGTATGGAATACATGGCTAAGTATGCGGATGCTATGTCTGTGCCTTGGACTGGTCGAGTTATTATGTCCCTTAACGAAGACGCTAATAGCCTGTCGGTTATTCCAGCCCTCGATTCTTCTAACCGTGACAAGATTATGGCACTGAGAATATCAGACAAGGCGACGAGTAGCTTCCCGCCAAACCACGTCTTGGAAGATATAATCGAGCAGGAACTACCACACTTCGCTCGATGGTTACTAGACCACCAACCACATGAGGATATTATGGACGGTCCCGCTAGGTTTGGTGTAGTTAGCTTTATTGACGAGAAGATCGCTGAGGCTGCCTACGACAACTCAAGCCGCAGTAGTGTGGCTGAGCTAGTTGACTGGTTTGCCAAACAGGCAAGGAACTACACGGATGACATTGAGTGGCGTGGGACACTGACTGAGTTCCTTATCTCTACGATGGGTTTCAATGAGGGACGCGCAGTCGGTCGGAGTAACAACCCCGAGTTCGTTCGACGTGGGATGTGCACGATGGAGGAAACTACCAAGTCCAACACCAGCGTCAGACCTGTAAGGTCAGAGGGGCGCGGTGGTGGAAAGATATGGGTTATCAATCTCGAAGAGAGATTCGATATCGAGAAAGTGGGTCAGACAGTTCCTACATCAAGTTTGGCACAGACATAGACCCAGCACCTGCTGGTTGGAACTTCACTGTGGGCTTAGCAGACCCACGGTGAGCATCCATCTCCTCTTCAAGGAGGATACGGCATACACCCCAGTGGTAGTTTGCACGCTCAACATCAGCATTATCCTCAGCAATGAAACCAAGCAGCCCGTGTTTGATTGCATTGAGGTTTCCAAGATGGACAATATCCTGCACTGATTGAAGTGGGATGAACTTCCGTTTCATCAAAAGGCGCACATGTTTAGTCAAATTGGTTGGATTAGAGAGCCTGAGACGGCGATAGCGGGCAACTTGATTGCCCTCCCCCCGCGCTAGCGTCAGTATGACGCCTTTCCAGTCCTCCGAATCAGCAGCAAAGTCCACGGTTCCCACGTTGTCAGTGTCTACCGCTACAATCTTGACGTCGAAGGGGACGGTTTCAAATACAATAGATGTGATCCGAGTTGCATCTACGTTGGCACCGACCATGGCAGTAGACTCATCAAGCTGGAAGATCTCTTCGCCGAGTTCCCCGTTGGTGTTCAGGTAGCTAACAATAACGCGCCCGCAATCTGGTAGTGTAGCCCCTTCCTTAAGTGGGCGTGCGTAGAGCTTGTATTGCTTGGAACGATTGAGGTCAATAATTGAGGGGGCGTAGCCATCATCCACCACACCATACAATGGGTCTGGGCCGCTGCCTACTGTGCTCGATCCTGATCCCGTTAACTTGTAATCATGCCACAGGGATCTGATCGGGGCTGTAGCATCATCAATAGTCGCTGCCATCAGGGACTCGGCACCATCAGGGAGGGAGAAGTATTGGTGATCTGTGACCACGGTATCCTCATACACCAAATCACGCCAGTAGCCCATGCTATATATCCTCGGAAGCACCATATTAAGGCTGGTGAGGAAATCAAAATCGGGGCGAACGTAGTCATTTAGAGACTGGTTAATGGCTGATAAAGTGAGCGCGGGCATAATTTTAATGGTAGCAGATTAAGGAATCAGGGTCAAGGGCTGAGGATTATCAAGGTTGTTGTGACTCGTAGGTATAAAAGTTAAAGGAACCAGAGGGTGGTAAGCCAGTAGCAGTCCATGTGGTTTGTGTTCGTTCGCCTGCAAAAAAATCGGCATCCCTGCCCTGCCAGTAGGCTGCAACAAATGGAAACCCGTCTATGGACACGGTGGTTACGTTATCAGGTTGCGCTTGTCTTTCGCGCCTGTTGCCGTAGAACGGTCCGAACTCAGCCCACCAGTTCGGATAAGGAAATAATCCACCGTCACTTTCCCAATCTCCGTCTTCTGCGAAGTTGCCATATGCAACCCCATTAGCATCAACACCTTCAACACCACTATGCATCTGGAGGGCTCCGATGGGGAATCCGTAACCAATATGGTTTGCTTCGTCGTCAACGTCCCCATCATACATCTTAACAAACGGTCCAAAATTTACTGAAGCAAATACATCACCTGGAAATGTAAATGAGTGTATTTCTCTTGAGGATTCAGCTGGGCCACAAGCTGCTCTCTGTCGAGGCTCAACCTCCTCCTCTGAATACCTCAAATATTGGAAGTAATCGTCGCCACGTTCTTCAGAGTGAATGGTAGATAACTTAAAGGGCTCCACACCCCATCCTTCTTCCCCATCAGGATACGCGACATCCGTAAAGATGAGCTCATAAGTTGTTTCTTCCGCTTCGCTTCCATCAGGATACACGGCCTCTGCGGGAATTAAAACAACTTGGAGTTTAAGTATGTCTTCTGTAATTTCAACGGAAGCCAAGTTAAAAACCAAAGCAGAGGCTTGCTCTAGCGTCATGGGTTCAACATATGCGTAATTAGAGACATCCATATTCTCAATGCAGAAGGGTAAATTCTGCTGTAAGAATGATTCGGTCGGGTCAGTTATTTCTGGGACAGCGTCATCCATATCTTAAAGGGGGATAAAGGCTGGCAATGCAACACCCCTGAAGCAGGAATCATTAATGACCATGTTGCTCCTTACCAACTGCGTGACTATGTATCGGTCTGCGGGTGTCGGATCGTCTGGTAAGTCTGGGTTGTTCCGTATTAGAGCAATTGGGGTCTTAGAGTGGGTGAGGTCTTTTATATTATTTGGGTCAGCAAAAGCATCTTCAGGCAGATACCTTTTCCATACCTCCGTCTCCCCATCGTCTCTTGATGCCACTTCAAATGTTACATTTTTATCCTCAATCCCATACTGAAAATATATCACTGACTCTCCTGTAATGTCTATTCCCAGAGCGGCTAACTCAATATTTACATATTTTCCTTTTGTCACTCCTTCGTTCGTGACTCCATCCTCGGTGACAAGGGAGAGATGTGAAGGGTCATAAATCAATGTCCCTGTAGTTGATAGCACCCACTTCGGTCTTCCTGTCTCAGGAAAATCTGGGTCATTGATAATGGTTATTTTCCATGGGTGTACATCACCACTACCACCACTAAACCTTGATGGTGGGAAGTCAACTAGTGGGTCCGTTTGGTAGTAATTCGTGGGTCCTCCGCTGTAATCAGGATAGGGCATTGTATTAAACTGGTGGGTAACACGTTATTGTTTTCTGGAGGAAACCTCCTTGGAAGGGGGACACCTCGTCTGAGATTACAACATTAACCCAATTAGTTTGCTCGGTGGCTGGTATTGTCTCATTCCACACTAGGTATTCCCACTGGTCACTTGTAGTACCAGTAGTACCTGAAAACGTCTGTGCGGTGTGTAAACATGGTGGGATACTTACCCTAAACAAAGGGCACGAAAAGAAAACAGGGGTCGTCTTCAGGAAGGGTCCTACCGATGATTGTCCTGTTGGGGCTTCTTTAGACCATGTCTCAGTCACGCTAGCGCGGCAGGGCCCACTATATTCTTCCTGTATGTATGTCGGGAAATATGAGAAAACGTCGGTGCCATCTCTCTGGGACCATTTTTGGGGCGTTAGTCCCCCTAGCACGGCTGGCCATTTTTTGTTGACGGTGCTCTCATACGTAACTGCGGGCTCTGGAGTAAATACCGTCCTGTCAATTCTGTATATGACATCGGTCGCATTATTATACACCGCTGTATTTCTTACTTCCTCAGTAGGCGCTGGAGTTGAGTTGGGGGTCTTATCATATTTAGTGAATGTTTCACGAGTGAAATATGGGTTAGTCTCCTTAGATGACGTGAACTCTGCGGTGTCTGGAACAGGGGTTTCTTCGTCAATTTGGAACACCTGAATCGAAGCTCCCGTAACCTCACCCCTATAAACTGCTCTGATGCGGTTTATCTTATTTGGATCTTCAGCGACACCTGTCTGATTAAAGTAAGTTTTAACTTCCAGATGTCCCCAATCAACGGATGATATAACGGTGTAGGTATAAGTCTCGTTAGGGTCTATCTCTGTAACTTCATCAACTTGGTATACTTCGGTGGTGCCATCATTATACACCAACCTAGAATTACCCGTGCTGGTTAATGCTCCGCTAGTGGCAAACTTAGACGTAGTGGTAATCGTGGCATATATAGTAGACTCTTTGGTCTCCCCATTCTCCGCTGCTTTGAATACAAGATCTTCTACATCGACTTGGTAAATGATTGTCCCACCACCCCGATACACTACCCTTGATCTACCAATGTTTCCAGTGACGCTAGAGCTCTGGCTATATGTACTAGTTGTCGTCAGCGTGCCATATAAACGGGCTTCTTTAGTCTGACCAGCATCTTTATTAGAGGCTACTGTTGTAGTCTCATTGTCAACTTGGTAGATAACAATCCCACCTCCGCGGTAAGCCACACGTGAACTTCCTGTAGCGGATGAGATATTGCCAGAGGTTGCATATGTGCTTGTTGTAGTGATGTCGGCGAATATAGTCTGCTGTTTAGTCTGTCCAGCGTCTGTGTTAGTGGGTAACTGAGCGACCTCATTATCAATCTGGTAAAGGATAACACCACCACCTCGGTAAACTACTCGAGAGCTACCCGTGTCACCAGTGACATCACCAGACTGGGCATATGTGCTAGTTGTGGTGATCTTGGCAGCAGCTGTTTTTTGTATTGTCTCACCAGCGTCAGTATTAGTAGTGATCGTTGTCGTCTCTTCATCTACTTGGTAGATCACAACACCACCACCGCGGTAAGCTACACGTGAGCTACCAGTGTCTGTGTTGATCGTAGGAGAAAGTCTGAACTCACTTGCAGTAGATATATCGGCGAAGACAGTCTGCTGTTTGGTCTCACCAGCGTCTGTGTCGGCAGGTAACTCAGCGACCTCGTTATCTATTTGATAAATAGTTACTCCGCCGCCGCGGTAAACGACCCGAGAGCTACCAGTGTCCCCTGTGACATCACCATTCTGGGAGAAAATACTGCTAGTGGTGATAATTGCCGACGCGGTCTTCTGTATAGTTTGACCTGCGTCACCTTCTTTGGCTACTACAGACTCCTCGCTAACTTCATACACTTGTGTAGTCCCGTCATCATAGATAACCCGACTAGACCCCGTGTCAGTCAGCACATCCCCCGTTGATCTGTAAAACTTATTGGTGGTTATTGATGCGTAGATCTGCTCATTCTTCTCCTGACCTGCGGAGCCTTCTTTAATGGTGAAGGTGTCTTCGTCGCGTTGATAAATTTGTAAGGTGCCATCATCAAACACAATACGACTACGGGTGTTGTTCTGCCCTACAATGGGCTCGGTTCCCGCGGATGTGTTGGTCGTTATCTTACCATATGGTCTGGTCTCAACTTGTGATTCGTATTCAAATCCAGTGAGCTCGGCGCTACGCTGCTTCCTCTGCCACCCACGCTCATCAAATGATACTGTGTAATTACCCTCTCCGTACTTTTCATCCTCTAGGGTGGAGGTTTCGATAATCTTATACCCGATGTTATACTGGTGGTCTTCTTGAAAGGCCCAACCTTTCTTGGCATAAATGTCCAAGACTACACTGAAATAGCTGTCTATCTCAGGTGGTGTCTCCTGAGATATACGTCGTGTAGCGTATTCATATTGTCCATACTTAGAGTCTGATGCTCCGACTGCTGGTCTAGGGAATGCTCCAACCTGATCCCTTGGCACGATCCATGTGCGCGTGACCGTCAACCCTCCTTCCTGAAGCGTGAAGTTTCCTTCCTGATTCCCTACGTCTGGAGTCTTAGCATAAATACGCTCTTCCGATACATACAGCGAGGACAAGGTCTCATCTTCGATGGGTCGTTGAACACGATCCACGAGCAGGTAGTTGCCTGTAAACTTGTTGTTTGGTTCAGGTGACATTGGCGCACCAACGACAGGTGCATCAGGGTCATAGGAGTCACGGAGCACGACGTAGCTGCGACGGACTAAGGATACGCGGACTCCGCCAATGTCTACGAAGGACTCAGAGAAATTATACTGGTCTTCGTTGAACCGATCACGAGCGTAGTAAAACTTGTAGAAGTCTCCAATATTGTCATTGGGGACAGCGGCCACGAACTTGTGGTCTGTAAACTCGGAGTGTGCTTCCCCAAATTCTGGTAGTGGGGCTGGTTCTAGCTTCTCATTTTTACGGTCAACCAGCTCATAGAACACAAAATCATTCTGGTCTGGAGTCAGGTATACGAACACGCGGCGCTCATTGACCTCGCCATTCTGGATAGCTGACACATAGAACCACTCTTCGGAAACCTGTTCAACCGTTTGGTGCGCTCCTGTCTCCTCGTCTACCTCCCAGAAAGGGTTGTCACTATCGTCTAATAGCTCGACAACAGTAAACCCTGTAACCCCTGAGGTCGCGCCATAGACGGCGTATCGGGATACACCGTCAGGCTGATAATACTGTGAGACGTTGTCGGGACGAAGGTAAAAAAGTTCTTGTGCGTCTGCGCCTTTGGTCGATATTATCTCATCTCGGTGAACTAGGTTTGTCGTAGTAAAGACATGAGCCCCTGTGTTTTTGTCATATGAGGTCGTGGTAATGGGTGCCCTCTTGAGATACACACATTTCTCCAGCACAAACATGGAGTCCATCTCGTCTGGGTTTCTCTTCGATGAGATACCTACTGTTTCACCGACACGAGATTGCTCCCTAGAAATTAGGGTATACTTATCAGATGCATCAAAGGGGTCAGCATCTACAATAGGCATCGGGGATCCCAGTGCTGGGGCATCCTCGTCGTATTCTGACCGTAGAGTGATGTAGGTCCTTATTACTTGATCATATGTGCCAGACTTATGATTGACAGTGGAGTGCTCAAAGTTGTAATCATCTTGGTGATCGCGCTTTGCGGCATAGTAATAAAAATAAACCTGCCCCTCTTCGTCGGCCTGAACAGCTTGAGTAAAGAAATGATTAGGGTATTTCCTAAAATCAGGGTGAGGGTCGCCATATTCTGGGATAGACTCCTGTACACGCTGCTTGTCTACTTTTTCGTAGAATAAAAAGTCCTCGTTCCGTGGACTGACAAATATAGAGAAACGCTGACGTTGGCTACTCAGAGGCATACGCGCAGTTTACATCACTCACGGCAAAAAGCCAACTTCAAAACACAGCACACGAGGGATCATTTACCAAAAAACAACGAGGCAATCACACCAAGGGCTGACATGATTGCTGTTCCCAGTGCGACCGAAGCTGATTTGTTCTTCTCTGCCTCACTGATCCTAGTCTCAACGGACACTATGCGCTCGAATACTCCAGCCCTCCCATTACCATTGATCCGCTCTTCTAGCTTCTCCGTGGTCTTTCTTATGGAGCGTAGCTCCGACATTATTGATTCGAGTTTGTCTTCCACGCTCATGATATCCCTAAGGTTTTTTCGATTCTAGCAATCCGTTCCTCTAATGTCAATGCGGGTTTGCTTGTGATGGGCTGCAAACCAAGGTATTTCAATGATCCGTCGGCTATAGCCCGCGCCATCTTCTCTCGATTGCTAGGATCATTTATAAGTGCCTCACCCAGAGCGGTATGTATAAACTCCCCTTCCATCAACACGGCGGGGCAGTTGGCTCTGCGTATCACAGAAAAATCTGCTTCTTTGTCAAGATCGCCATCTGACCAGTCTTGGCGAGCATTCTGAGTCGGGAACAGGGCAGCGTGAGCCTCTCCGATGCAGGTCGCCAGCTTATCTGAGTTGTTGTCTTTCTTAGTAGTAAAGATCTCCCAACCGTTTGCGACCATGCTGGTAGCTGCATTAAAATGATATGAGATAAAGATATCACAATCCGCAGCATTACAGATATCAGCTCTCTCAGTGAGGCTGACGGAGGTGTCATTGCTGCGAGTCATCACTACCTCTACGTAAGGAGATAGAATGAACTTAGCGCGTTCACACACGTCGAGGGCCATCTCGGATTCTTCCAAACCCGATGGCCCTAGGGCACCTACGTCATTTCCGCCGTGACCTGCGTCGAGGCAGATGCGCTTCATTTAGCTGGCTCGATAATACGAATTGCTTGAGGTGAAATAACTAACCCACCTTTGGCGGAATAAGAGCCTTTGAACTTGTCGTTGTCAAGGTTGACGCTAAGGCCCTCACATGCTGCGAGTGCTAGGGTTGCTAATGCTACTAATATGTATTTAATCATGGTGGTTATGGGTTGCGAATTTTGGGGTTTTCTTTCGGAATGCAAGGCGGCCAGCTGCTCTGACTGCCCAGTAAATGATTCTACGCTTAATGATCCCTACGCCATACAGTTTCATGAACAGCAAGAAGATGCGGTCGCATTTTCTACGGGATATGTTTTCATGTCGTTCCACTTTGGAATAAAGCCAATCATGTAAAATACCTGCACCCACCCACTCTGGGGCCTTTGGGGTATTGATTAAGGGTTGTGCAGCACGTGGGATTGACAGACCATTGCTAATAAATTTGGGTGGGACTACAATTAAAGGCTCTTGTCCACTGTCGTAAGCAATAGGCTCACAAGAATAGAACACTCGCTCTCCTAGTTCGCCGTCATAGTATGTGTGCAGGTCTGGATTTGGGGGTGTCATGTTCAGGCTGGGGGTGAAGCAGGTCTCCAAAATTCAGCTCCTTCTAATGTCTTACACAAGGTGGTGCCTAGAACTTCTTCGCTGTCGTCTGGGACAGGTTCTATTATAGGTCGGATTGTGTGCAAGTCAAGACCGTGGACGCTGTCGTCCTCCGTTGTGGTCTGCTCTACGTTGTTGAAGTTGTGTTCTGGTGCCTCCATCCCGAGGAAATCCCATACTTCTGCCATGGTTTCGGTAGGCTTAGAGGTAAGTGCATCAAACTCGACCAGCAATAATCGATCAGCGAGTCCGCGCTGAGCCGCATCTTTAAGGCGGTTGTAAGCTAAACCAAGCACGCCGTCTTTGGCTAGGACTTGATTAGCCCTCCCATCTACAGTTTGTGCCGCAAAATAGTCACCACTATCCTGTTTCTTGTGTGCTGCTTTACGGTGCAGCTTCTCCATACTGGAAACAATCTGGCTAATGTTGCGGACTGGAACTAAAACCTTAGCTTTTCTACCTAATGCAAACTCTGCCATCTCGAGCAAACTAGTCCAGCCACGGCCTTTATCTATAACCACGGGCTTATCAGTATCATGGTAAGCATGGATCATGGCGTGCATCACACGCTGCAAGTTCTTGTCATCCGCTAAATCCTTAGAGGCTTTGTGCTCCAGCCACTGGTTCCAGTTATTTCGTAACACGAACAAAGACTCATGGCACGCGCTGGTGGGGGTAGTGTGGACGTCGGGGTGCTGTGCTAGAAGGTTGCAGAGCAGGGTCGAGCCGCTCCTTGGTAGGCCGCAGACAAAATGTATCTCTTTCTCCATGGCCCATATTTTAGGCTACAGGGTCAGGGGTTCAAGTTTATAGTGCGGAATATGTTGAGTCTTAGTAAATACTGTAAAACTCGTTAATATTGCGCTCAATGTTTTCTTTGTTATGTAGCTGATCGTTAGGGTAAATAATCAATTCTTGCATTTTGCCTTGGTAACTATGCCCTCCATTTCCTGCTTGACCTACACCTATGTTAGAAGTACCGCTAGTTTCAATACTACCTGCCCATGTTCCGAATGAACCGCTTGTAGATGATCCATTAAAACCATAATTATATGAACCTTGAGACTCATCAAAGTTAAATGACCTTAACTGCTGATTTGTGGTTTCTCCTGTAGTATTGAACGTTTCATACCCTGCACCATCATTTAAATAATATGATCCATCTGTATAGAAAATCACAAACCCTTGCTGACCAATTATATCATCACACCAAACACGATCTTGGCTAGTATTGACTGTCGTGTGTGTGACTGCATACCAAGAAACACCACCTTCATAATCAAAGTTTCCAGCGTTACTAAATCCTGCCGCAGTTGTATCAAAATTTATTGCTGGCTTGCCGTTCTCTGATTCAACAACACCATTGGTAGCAATTCTTGGTTGGCTGGCTTCCGTGGTTTGTGTTACATCTATACCATTACCGCTTTGATCATACCAAGTACGAACAAAAGCTGATGTACCTTGACACCAAGTAGCCAGCGTACCGTCGGTTATTTCCGATGCTGTAAAATCACTATATGCTCCATCAAGGGTTCTCCTTACTTCAACAACTGGTTGACCAGCCCAAGCAGTAGTAAGCTCTCTGAGTGAGTAAGCACCACAAGCACTAGCGTAAGTGTCTATTAATTTGTTAGCTGGTAGCGGAGCATCATACGAGTAAGTAGAACCAAAGTTAGTTCCATCATTAGTTCCAGCTTTGTCTTCTACGTCATCGTTATCTGTTAGCCAATGCCCTACAAGGTTTGTTTGAACATCTGTGCCGTTGTATAAGCTGGCGATGTCTGTGGATGTTAATGTTGAGTCAAAAATGCGACAATCTGCGATGTTACCATTAAAATAAAAAGGATCATTTACACTGTTGTGAAACGCTCCAATAATAAGATCTGCTGAGGTATCATCTATTACTACATTTGAGCCATTGTTATTTGTTATGTTAGTAGATACAATAGAACCATTATAATAAACAACAACTTTATCATTATCAGCTTGTGTTTGATCGTATGTAAATGCTACATGACACCAAACATCATCTTGTATATGACCAACGACAGAATCAAATCTACGCTGTATACTTCCAGACGTATTAGTTACAACAACACGTATAATACCACTCGAAAGAACTTGGAAATTAAACTGCCTTAATGAGCCTGTATAGTTATCTTTTGTTATTATTCCGTGTGCTTGTGAATTATTAAAATCAACTTTGATCCAAGCACTGATGGTGAACTCTGCGCCTGTGCCAGCGAATACAGAATCAAGCGAATCGCCAAGTTTGACTCGATCATCAACACCATCAAATAAACGTGAAGCCCTCCCAAACTCTATGGCTGGGGATGGGTTATCGGGTGAGAAAATACTGCCGAAGTTTTCACCATTGTTAGAATTAACAGAATGATCTAAAACGTCATCTGTATCCTTGATCCAGTGACCTACTAGGTTTGTGGTTACGTTTGTTCCGTTGTATAGGTCGGAGATGTCTGACGCAGAAAACTCTGTATCATATATTCTTACGTCTGCGATGTTTCCATTAAAATATATGTCTGTTGCTGTTGTCCCCCTGTTCCTTGCGCCTATAAACATATCTTCAGTAACTGATAGAGACCCGTAACTAGATAAATCGTCTATTGTGCCTGTCTGTATTCCGTTGAAATAACGAGTCATGTTGCCAGAATTATTGAAGGTTACAGCTATATGCGCCCACTCTCCGTCTTGCAAGGCAGCCCCGTCTTGAGTAGAAACTAAAAAACTTGAACCATCGCCCCATACAACATGAATGAGACCAGTGTCACGTATCATAACTCTAAATCTTGATACGCTATTGCTTGCGAGCGAACCAGCTACAAACCCAAAATCAACAACATCCATCTTAATCCATGCCGAAAATGTAAGTTGATTTTTTCCATTGAAGGGGTTGGTAGAATTTAAATCAATATAATCATCAACACCATTAAAGCTACGACTTTTATTACCAAAGCCATCAAATGCAGTAACACCGCCTTGGAATCCTTTTCTTTTATGCGCTAAATATGAACTCATTGTTTTTAAGAAGGGCTATCTGTTGAGTAAGTAGAACCATTGTTTGTGCCGTCATTAGTTCCCGCATGGTCTAGAACGTCATCGCTGTTTGTTAGCCACTGACCAATAAGGTTGGTTCTATCTGTTGTGCCGTTGTAGATATCTAGCACTTCTGTTAATGTTAAAGCAGAATCATATAATCTAACATCAGCTATTCTTCCATTAAATTCATCAGCCGTAAAATTTCCGTCTGCAATCTCTCTTGCTCCTATGCTCGGAGGATCTTGTGCTGTTATATCCCACGGGTGTATGCTTGAAAGTGATACGCTACCCTCACTTACTCCATCCGCAAAAAGTTCTAATGTCTTAGCGTTTGCGTCAAGAGATACTACTGCGTGATGCCATTTTCCTACAACTACATTGCTTGAACTTTGTATCGCAAAGACGTTTCCAGAATTGTTATAGTCAATTAAGTATCCACTGATTTTTGAATTAACGAGCAATATTTGTAACCCATCGTAACGAGCATTTCCACTTGAGGAGGCTCGCCCCATTCTAACGATTCCTCTGGTATTTACTATGCTGTCTGCGTTAAGCCAGCAAGACCAACTCAAGCTGCCCGTTCCTATGCTTACAACATCACTCATTTCAACGTGCTGACTTACACCACTAAAATCTCGTGAAGCTTGCCTAGATGGAACTAGATCCATAGGAGGATTATCGTATGAGTAAGTAGAGCCAAAGTTAGTGCCGTCATTTGTCCCAGCTTTGTCTTCTACGTCATCGTTATCTGTTAGCCAATGTCCTACTAGGTTAGTTCGAACATCCGTGCCAGCGTATAGGTCGGATACTTGGGAAGCTGTTAGGTCAGTGTCATAGATTCTGCAATCTGATAATTTGCAAGCTGATGGATATATCAAGTTTCCACTATTGAGTGCGCCACCAATAGATAAATTAGCAGAACTATTAAAAATAGAATTTACTGTAGAGTCTTCTTGCTTGACGATGTTAGCATCTTCAACACCATTAACAAAAAGTTTTAGGTTGTTATTTGAAAATGTAAATGCCACATGATGCCAAGAACCATCATTAATATATAAACCATTTGTGTAGTAAATTTTTCTAGTGGCAGAATCACCCGTTGCTGCAATCGCAACTCTAAATTGACCATTTGCACCATTTGTCATTGTCCATGCCCTAGTAGCGCCACCAACATCCCAATGACTAAAAAATAGTTTGTCTGCGCCAGATTGCGTTGTCTTTACCCAAAGAGCGGCACTCAAATTAGTAGTGCTTTCATTAATATCTGGGATTGAAATATAATCACTTGTCCCGTTAAAGTCACGGCTTGCGCTGCCAAACTCTACAGGCGGTGATGGGTTATCATAAGAATACTTTGACCCGTAGTTAGTGCCGTTGTTAGAACCAGCGTTGTCTAGCAAGTTGTCTGCATCTGTTAGCCAGTGACCTACGAGATTAGTTGTGATGTTTGTGCCGTTGTAGATGTCTGATATATCAGTAGCGGTTAATGTGGAGTTGTAGATTCTAACATCTGCTTTACCGCCACTTCCCAAATTTGCAGGTGCATCATTCACCCATGTGCATCCAACTGTTATAGGCCCATCGCTGTTGTAAATTGTTGTCATTGCATGATCAAAAACCTTAGTGGTTGTTTCCTCTGAACCATCAACAAATAATTTAAGAGTTCCGTTATCCCAAGTAAACGCTACATGATGCCATGTCCCATCTGAAACGTCAGTAGTGCCGTAATATCTTTTAACTGGGTCTGCTCCATCGCCATCACCTGACAAATAAACCATCAACTTTTTGCCATTGGTTTCCGCTGTTCTTGAAGGTCCAATCCACCAAGCTCTATTATTGCTTAATGTTCGCCAATGAGCAAGGTGAGTTGTAACCCAATCTTGATCCGTAGTTTTTACCCAAAGAGCGACACTCAAATTAGTAGTGCTTTCATTAATATCTGGGATAGAAATATAATCATCAACACCATTAAAGCTACGGCTTCGATTACCAAAGCCGTCAAATGCTAGAGCCTCTCCCCCGTGCCTGTATGGATTGATTTGATTCATTAAATGATGCCGTCTGGATCAACTACAGGAGGAACATAATTAAATAGCTCGTAGCAATGTAGACCATAGGCAATCATGTCTAACTTAAATGCTGATACTGTTAGGGTTTGAACTTCGCCTAATACATCTTTAACTGTAAGCTCTGCCTCTGCTGGCATTTGAGCTTGGTCAACCAAGGTAAGCATACGAGTAAATGCGTTCTGTGCATCTGTGGCAACATCGTATTTAATGCCTCCATCACTCAAGAAATGTGGTGGAATCTTTGCATCAATTTCATCTTGTGTTAGATCGACAACTTCAAAGCTTTGAATTGTTGCAGTCTCGTTAGCTACGTCATAATTGACGGGAAGCCTTTTGATTTTCTGAGTTGAGGAATCATAACTTGGCTTTGCTTCTTTAACTTCGATAAGCCATTTAATGTTTTCAGCCAAAAAAGGAATCATTTGAGAGGTATCGTTAGATCCCCATTTTAGTCCTGTCATTGGTTTCCCGCTGCCATCTTTGAGAGGGGCAGAAGTGTTCGTGTCATAGACAGTAAATCTGTCTGATTCTTGGATTGGATATGTGATAGCCATTTTTATGTTCTGTTATGTTTTAGTCCCATGAGATAAGCAAATCGCAATGCAATCCCGCTCCCCCTGCTGTAGTTGTATCTACTTCAAATTCAAATTTATCTCCAGCATTAAAAGTAGTCGGATCAGTTGTCAGTACTGCTGGAGTGGTTGCGTTGGAAGTATCCGTTTGTGCATCATCAATAGTGATACCAGTTGAGAAAATGGTTACTCCTGTCTTGTGAACATCTAAAGCTAATGCGCTACCGCTCGTTGCGCTGGCTGCACCTGCCGCGACCGCGTGGACCTTTCCAGCTGCAGGGGCATACCAAGTATTTTTAATACCAATAGTTGCGTCTGCTGTTTCATTGCCGAGCTTCCAACTATACCAATTCTGCAAAAGGCTATTGGAATATTTCAAGCGGATTCCAAGTAACCTTGCATCTTGTGAAGCTGCCGTTGCTCCCGCTGCTGCCCTTGCAATCTCGAGGTGGAGAATGTCTCCATCTGTGGCACTACCGCCCACTGTGATGGATGATGCTGTGATTTGGTGTATGTCTCCATCTGCAAGAATAGGATCGTCTAGCGTTGCTGTAGGAGCGGGGAAAGCAATATCCCACGCATCATCATTGCCGCCAGCTTGTGCAGCCACTTCCCATTTTACATTCTCTCCGACTGTGCCTCCTGTGATTGTCCAGTAAAGTTCCACATCAATTACGCCTTTATCCCATTGAGGGGGCATTGCAATTTTAGCGTATAAAGTTTCTCCCGTTGCTACGTTATACCAATCAACAGAGTTATTAGTTCCGTTATCCGCTCCCGTGCTTGCGTCTGCCTCTCCGTCTTTGGCTAGCATCGCTCCCGCATCAATATAAACGGAAGTTTCCGCTGTCTCTGCGCTGCCACCGCCCCCAGCGTTATCATCTACATATTTCTTAGTTGCTGGATGAAAGTCTGCTGAAGGAATAAATGAAACTGTATTATCTAACTCTAACACATTAGCTTTTGTTGCTAGTGCTGAAAGGTCTTGATCTCCTGTATTTGTTCCCGTGATTCCATCCAACTTAGTCTTGTCTCCATCTACGAAGGCACCTTCCGTTAAAATAGACTGTAAACCAGACAGGTCTTGATCTCCTGTATTAGTTCCAGTGATCCCATCAAGCTTAGTCTTATCACCATCTACGAAGGCACCTTCCGTTAAAATAGACTGTAAACCAGACAGGTCTTGATCTCCTGTATTAGTTCCAGTGATCCCATCAAGCTTAGTCTTATCACCATCTACGAAGGCACCTTCCGTTAAAATGTCCTGCTTAGTGGTGCTGAGTGTATCAGCTAAATCCCCTTGTGTGGACGTGGCGAAGTCCCCCACAGCAGACTGTGCGGCTGTTCCTAACCCGAGGTTCGTGCGTGCAACCGCTTTTGTGGCACTCTTTAAGAAAGTGTCTACATCTTGTGATACTGTGACATCGTCTGGCATAATTGTATGGGTTTAAGGTATCAGATTCAGGGTTAAAGTGACAGGGTAAATTATCCGACGTGCCACGCTGACCCATCATGATAGACTGGGACGAAGTTGGCTCCACCGTTTGTGACAACTTGGCCGTGGTGGCTTGCTAAAGTATTACCTGAGTCAGTGACAAAGGCTCTTCTACCAGCCACTCCAGTTGGTAAGGTGGCTACTGTATACACACCCTCACTAATTGGTATATCTGAACCAGCATCATCAGTAAACCAAAGCTCGTTTGGTGTCGCAGTCTTAACCCAGATTTGGCCGCGACCTGCTATGTCTGCTAATGCACTGGCTCGCTCATCAATGAACAAGGGAGCAGAGATGTGCATTCCGTTAGCCACTCGGAAGTTGGCTGTCTTTTCTTGCGTGATGGTGTAGTCAGCGGCGGTGGTGTCGGCGAAGGCAAATACCCCGTCCAACCTACCTAGTGGCACACCAGTAGCCTTGACTCGGGTTCCAGCGATAACACAATTTGAACCATAACTGATGTTGTTATTGTTACCACCCAGTATAATAGAGCTATCTGCATAATTTCCAGAGTTGGTCTGGCCTGCAAGAATAGCACAGTATCCTCCACCACCCATCCCCCCATCAAGAGTGTGTCCCTGACCACCAATAATTGCGCTGTTGTAAGAGGACATTGTGGTAACAAGAGTATTGCCCCCATGTGCTAGGATAACAGAGTTATCGCCATAGCTATTAGCCATACTACAATTAGTAGATGAAATAATTGATGCGCGCGATGTGTTTGCTGGAATAGTATTACCAGTTCCAGCAGTAATAAAGCCATGAGTGCCTGCCGCGCTATTGAAGCTACCACCGATAAGTGCAGAGTGGGTACCAGCTGCAACATCATCAGCGTTACCCTGCATCTGAAGATCTACCGAATAGTTGCCTCGGGCATCAGGTGTGGAGCTTCTTGCTACCGCAGAGATATCATAAGTTGAGCTTGAACCTTGGGTCGTGCCACCAGTCGCTGCGTCTTGCCACGCCAGCCCTGTTGCGTAGCCCGATGCCGTTGTAAGAACTTTACCATCTTGAGGGAACGCCGTTAATTTGGCAGCTGTGTTATTACCCGTTCCGACAATAAGATCACCCTTAGCATCAAAGGCTGTGTCAGTCGTGATATCCCAACCAAGTGTTTCAATCTTATCGTAGATCGCATTCTTAGTGGCAGCGTCTTGGTTTCCGTTCCACCCAACCCCATACGCAAGGTCGGATGCTGCTCCTCCCGCTGGGGCGAGCTTGATGACGGATCCATCGTATGTTAAGACTTGCCCGCTTTTACCAGATAGATTCTCATTACTCTGGAACACATAGTTATCTAATTCAATGCTTGCTGCTCCAAAATTTCCCGATGCTGAGGAGAGTTTTAAATTACTTCGATAAAAACCACTACCTGTGTTATCAACGACACTTATCGTCGTTGGGTTTTGAGCGCCGTAGCCTGATGAGGTCCCTGATCGGATATCTAGACTGAACTCATCCAAGGTTGAACTAGTAAAAGATAAGAAGGGTGCGTTTGACTTCCGTATTTCAAAGTTTCCCACATCTAAATTACCGCCTAATTCGGGGCTCGTGTCCTCTACTATGTCTACCAAGCCACCAGAAGGGGCGGCCCACTTAAGACCAGTGGCTTCAGCAGCATCGGTCGTTAAAACTAAATCATCGGTGACAGGCGCAGGTAGTATTGAAGCGGCTCCTGCCCCAGTTGCAGCAATTAAGTCGCCTTTAGTGGCCCATGAGGCATCGGTGGTGATGTCGCTTGTGATGACTATCCAATCAGCTGAGTCGGATAGGACTCCCGATGATTTAGCTATTAAAACATCACCAACCGCAAAGGTTATGTCTGGGTCTGTTACGAAGTTGTATGTTCCTGCTGCGGTGACGTAGTAAATGTCACCTACAGTGGAAGTAATTACATTCAGGTTTGGGGAACCGAGTCCACCCGATGCAGTTGGATCAAAATCTCCTTTGTATGAAACTTGGTCTGATGATAACCCATTCAATTTTGAAGCCAGCGCATCTGTGAAAGCGTTGGTATCTGCCTCAGCTTCGTAAGCCACTTTGATCTCTGCTCCTGTCTGGTCAGCTGTCGCAGCGGTTTCTATGCCTGTCAGTTTTGTTTGCTCAGCATCCGTGAAAGCGTTGGTGTCTGCCTCAGCTTCGTAAGCCACTTTGATCTCTGCGCCTGTCTGGTCAGCTGTCGCAGCGGTTTCGATGCCTGTCAGTTTTGTTTGCTCAGCATCTGTGAAGGCGTTGGTGTCTGCATTGGACTCGTATTTTGTCTTAACGGTTCCCGCGTCTAACCCACTCCCGACTATGGTCCAGTCACTTTCCGTGGATGCACTGTCAACCTCTGCAATTATGGTTGTCCCAAGTAATAATGTTTGACTATAAAAACTACCCTCTGTCTCGACGACATAGGTGTCTCCTGCGGAAATTGCGATCGCTGATGGTGATGTTAAGTCAGGTGTGTTAGTCGAAGCATTGTAAGCTCCTTTGAAACTTGATGCGCTTAGAAGGATCTCATTATCGACATAGGATTTAACACTAGCTTGTGTTGGGACTTTTGTCTGTGAGTTGCTCACCAAGGTGGCTTCGTTTAATACAAATGAGGCTCCGCTAATATCTGCATCCGTGGTTTTTACAATGACATTACCATCGGTAATATTGGCAAGGGTGTGGGTGTGGGCTGCTTGAGCAAAATCGGTGGTGTCGGCTGCAGCTGCGGTGCCACTGTCAGATATGTCAGAAAGGGTGTGAGTGTGGCTTGCTTGAGCAAAGTCGGTGGTATCGGATGCAGCGGCGGTGCCGCTGTCAGATATGTCAGAAAGGGTGTGAGCATGGACTGCGCCAGCAAAGTCGGTGGTATCGGATGCAGCTGCGGTGCCGCTGTCGGATATGTCAGAAAGGGTGTGGGTGTGTGCCGTCGGGTCACGGTCATCTGATAAACGAGTGTCATTGCCTTTAACAACTTCGGCAGCTGCGGCATTACCTACTGTAGCTACATCAAGACCAGCGGCACTCCCAGAATCCGTAATCTGAGATAGTGTGTGGCTATGTGTGGTTGGTGTTCTCGCATCACTAAGGCGGGAATCCGTGGTATCAATAAGGGTAGCATCAGAGATCTGAGAGTTGACTGAAGACAAGGTCCCAGCTTGGATGGAGTTGCTAGCGAGTGTTCCTTGGGATGCGGTCGCAAAGTCGGCTGAGGCGGAGGCAGCTGCTGTGCCTGCATCAGTAATATCAGCTAAGACATGTGTGTGAACAACATCTGCTTTTCCTTCTAAGGAGCCTGAGACCCCTGTTAACTTGATAACTTTAATTGGGTTGGCCATACTAGTGGGTGATGTGCTTAGATGTTGTCAGGACAATGTTCTCTGAATAATGAATGTCACCACTTGGGTCGGTGAACTTGATGTCGAATACCATCGACATCTGTGGGGGTAAATTTAAAGTATCGGCTGGGGGTGCAGACACGCGGATTTGTCCGACCGCTGCTGCTGTGTCGTCGATACTGAACGTAACAAGTTTCTCGTTACTTGAAACAAGTTTAAGGTCGCTTTCAAACGACCATGAAGAAAGATCAATAGGGTTATCCACCTCATCAACACAGAGACAAGTCTGAGAAAATGTAGAACCTCTCTTGATCTCAATCTCTGGGGCGGGCATGGCTTAGGCGTATTCTTCTTTTTCTTCGTCTTCTTCGTCGTCTTCAGTCAAGGCTTGCTCAACCGCAGATGCGAAGTCGGCGTCTTCCTCTTCGGGTTCACCCTCGGGCTCCTCCTCGGTCATTTCTTCGGACATTTCCTCCACCATCTCAGGATCGGCAGGGGCTTCTTCAGCCATCTCTGCTTCAGGGGCTTCTTCAGGGGCTTCTTCAGGGGCTTCTTCAGGGGCTTCTTCGCCTCCTTCGGTCAGGGCCTCGGCTTCGGCGACAGCCTTATCAGCTTTGATCTGCATTTGTTGTGCTTCGAGTTGTAGCACTTCCGCTTTGGCGCGGGCTAGTTCTGCTTCAATAGCAGCTGCGAAGTTGTCGGGCTCTTCTGTAGATTGGTTGTCCATAGGTAAAAGGTGTTGCGGGGGGTATAGTTTTTATACCCCCCACAACGGTTAGTTTGTTTTAGCGATTAGGCTGCTGGTGTAGCAGAGTCGCGCTTGAACAGAATGACGTATCCGAACTCAGTCTTGATTGGCTTGGAAGCCGATGCAAGAACACCACGGAAGAATCCGTTGGTCTGGTCTGGGTTTTTGTCTTCTGATGCGATGTTGAGCCAGTTGAACTTGCCCTTGTAATCACAAGCGTTGAAGCTCAATCCGTTGGAACCACTGAATGGGTTAGGAATCTGGGACTCCATAACTTCACTGTGAAGAACGAATGCTGCTTCAAGTGGTGCTGTTTCATACGCGGGGTTGTCGGTAACGATACCCAGAGTAACTGTGTAAGGTAGGACGCGGGTAAGAACACCAGAAGTTTCAGTGTAACGTGGGGCAAGATCGTCAACCATGTGGTAGTAACCACGGAAGGACTTCTCAACACCAAGTGGAGCAATGAGCTCGCTTACACGGGCTGCGTTGTAACGTACGTCATCACGGAAACCTGCTTCAGTCTGAAGTTGGTAAGATGCCTCAGAAGAACAGACAAGTGCAAAGACTGGACGACCATTCTCACGACCATAAGCATCACGACCAGCACCCTTGCGGACGTTCTGGTAGTAAATCTTGTCGAGGATAGCATTCGAGATGTTTGCATCAGGGGTGATGTCGGTGTTACCAACGCCTGAAGTTGACAGGTCAAACACGCCATTGTTGATGGAGTTGTCTTCGTAGACGTCATCAGAAGCTGCGTCGCCGTCGGCGTCAACTACTGTCTGAACTACAGTGCCAGCTGTCTTAGCGGCCATGAAGTTAGCAGAAAGACGCTCATACTCGTCGCGGTAGCGGCTCTCCCATGTGTAGGCGGTAGCCTCAGTCATGAGATCCATGATAGCACGAAGCTGATCTTGGCGGTGAGCAGCGAAGCGAAGGTCTTCCAAGGAAATCTTGGGGGACTCTACGTTTGCGCGGCGGAGGGTGTATGGCTTCAGCTTACGGCTGAAGTTGATGTATGAACGAGCGTCATCAGTTGGAGCTGTGTTGTCATCGTTAATGTCAGCACCACGATCACCTGCGAACTGCTTAGCAGCTTTGGCGAGTGGCTGGCTTCCGATAGTCTGGGAAGTCCCAAGGGTGTCGGAAGTTTCTGTGACTGCGATACTTCCCCAAGTGACACCAGAGTTATTACCTGTGGAGTCGGTTGTTGGAAGAGCGCGATCATAGATCAATGTCTGTTGTGTGTAGCCCATGCCTTCAGGGAAGGGTGACTGCTTGATAAGATCCATCCACGCAGATGTGTGGAGGGTTCGTTTGTGGATATCAGCGCCGATGCGTCCAGCTT
>Ga0228622_1000283_pt1 | contig 31402 bp, 21 predicted proteins | sample 26DmetaG_FD_186035 | JGI IMG/M metagenome (GOLD analysis project Ga0228622, IMG submission 186035) | Seawater microbial communities from Monterey Bay, California, United States - 26D | ecosystem: Environmental > Aquatic > Marine > Coastal | place: USA: California | collected 2016-10-01
GGTACGATGCCAGTTATCACGGTTTATTAGTTCATAGAGATTATGAAGCTAAAACAACTAAAGTTAAGGTACTTAAAGTTAAGTTCCAAAACTTAGGTGAAAATGGTGCTGAAGCTCATTTTACTTGGGAACCTAAATCAGGTTGCTTTGTACCACACGAAATGCCTGAATTAGATGAAAAAATGCCTTGGGACTAGTTGATAAATGCGTACAGCCTGATCCATATAAAAGAACTAAAGAAGATGAAGCTGCATATAGTTGGTGTATAAACCACGGAATAAAAATAGGTATGCTAGCAGCTGCTGAAGGTTTTAAAAATCAACAATGGAAAATAAGGATTGTAGCTAACAATAAAGAAATGATTAGCCCAGGAGAATATAAAAAACACGAAATACTACCTAAGTTATTTGAAATGTACAGACATTATTACAAATTAAATACGAAAGGTAAGGGATAATAAATATATGATAGAATATAAATTTAAAAATGCAGACGAAGCTTTTAATTTTTATTATGGTGTTATACCATATGAAGGTAAAAAGTTTGACAATACAATGGCAATGTTTAATCAAGGCTTTACTATTGAAAATCCATTAGATCGTATAATAACCAATGAAGCTAGAAACTTTAATATTGAGTATGCTGAAGCTGAATGGCAATGGTATTTATCTGGTGAACCTACAATAGACACTCTTGGTAGTATATATGGTAAGATACCTAGTATATGGCAAAAGATGGCTAATGAAGATGGTAAGGTTAATTCTAACTACGGTGCACAATGGGAAAGAGGTTGGCAGCTAGACAAAGTTGTAGCTATGTTAAAGAATAATCCTAACACTAGACAAGCTGCAATATCTATATATGATGGCAAAGAAATATCTAGCTATAAATATGATACGCCTTGTACATACGCTGTACAGTTTACAGTTGTTGATAATAAATTAAATATGTGCGTTACGATGCGATCTAACGATCTCTGGTTTGGTTTCTGTATTGATCAGTATTGTTTCAGTAAACTACAAGAACTAGTGTCAGAGAGAACAGGATATGAGATAGGTACATATTATCATTTTGCACATAACTTACACTTATATGAAGACCAATTACCTGAGCAAAATACATTAACATCAAGAGCTAGAAAGTATGGATAAAATAAATTATTTTTTATACCATATACCGGGTAAAAAAATAGGTGTTACACGTGATCTTATATCCAGAGTTGTTGACCAACAAGGCTACAGCTTAGACGAAGTAGAAGTTCTAGAACAAAGTACAGATATAGATTATATATCGGACCGCGAGTTAGAACTTCAACAGTCTTACGGCTATCGAGTTGACAGACAGAAATATAAAGATCTATATATTAATAAACCAAAAAACCAAAATAAAATGTATATAAACGCAACAGAGCAGACAAGCACATTTCCAGTACCAGTATCTAAATTAAAAGGAAGATTAATGGACATGATGGGTAAAACATGGGATACGATGCATGGTGAATTTGAAATCAACATGGATACAATTGCTTGGATAATGGATAATGTTAAGACATCCATGTACACTACAGAAAGATCTTACATATATAATAAAGCATTTGCTAAATACTTTCAAATTAAAACTCATGCTGAAGAAGCTGAAAGATTTCCATTTGGTAAAGATGCTTACCAAGCTTATTTAGATACTTTAACAACTAGATATAATGGTAATGGTAACTGGAGATATGACAGCAATGAAAGCGAAAGGTTTCAAAAGATAAGAGACTGGGCAGGCGAAAGAGGTCTTTATACTAAAGGCGATACTAAAACACAGTTTTGTAAGTTGATGGAAGAAGCAGGTGAACTAGGTAGAGCAGTACTAAAAGATGACAAAGAAGAGTTCGTAGATGCTATTGGCGATATGGTGGTTGTATTAACTAACATGGCTCATCTTGGCGGTACAACAATTGAAAAGTGTATAGATACAGCATACAAGGTTATTTCTAAAAGAACTGGTAAAATGGTTAACGGAACATTTGTTAAAGATGAAAAGTAAGACTATTAAATTCAGAGATCCAGTCGTTGAGAACGTTGTGGATAAGTTTGTTACAAGATCTGATGTTGGTTATGCTAAGTATGGCAGAACATTACACGATGAAAGAACTGGCAAACACAAAGACCTAGCTGGTTATTTAAACGATATACAAGAAGAATTAATGGATGCTATTCTTTATATTCAAGCTGCGCGTGAAGAGTTAACTGAAGACAAACAACCTGAAGCTTTCAGGCCACCACATCCTTCACATGCTGGCCAAATGGATCTTGAAAAAGCAATATCAACAGCACAGCTAGACTGGGACGATCATGTCGCGCCGGTTTAAACGAAAGAAAGGTCCGGTAAGATCTAAAAAAGTTAAACATGATGGCATACAATTTGCATCAGGTTTAGAAAAACATATGTACATAGCTTTGAAAAAAGCTAAGATAAAAGCACAATATGAGGGACAAACTTACGAGCTTGTCCCTTCTTTTAACTTCGATCAAGAAGCTTATGAAAGACAAAGTAATGGAAAAGGTGAATACCGTAATCGAGGTAATAAGAAAATACTTAATATTAAGTATACGCCAGATTTTGTGGGAGATAGCTTTATCATTGAATGTAAAGGACGTGCTAATGAATCTTTTCCCATACGCTGGAAGTTATTTAAAGCTTATGTACATAAACACTTACCGAACATTACGTTATACAAACCTCAAAATCAAAAGGAATGCGAAGAAACCGTGAACTTAATTCTTGGGAAAAGAAAGACCTAGCTAGAAGAAAATATGCTGAGCGTAAACTACAAAAGTTTATAGACTGGAGCGTAGAGGCTAAGGGCTGTTTAAAATATAAAGACCTAATTAAATATAGTAAAGAATATGGCCAAACTGACACTATCACCGTATCGAGAGAGAACCCGTAAGAAAAGACCAGGTGTTCATGCTAAAAGCAAAACATCAAATTCTAAAGACAGTAGAAACTATAAGAAAAAATATAAAGGACAAGGGAAATGAAAGAAAGTACTTTGCTAGAAATGCAAAATAAAATAAAAGCTTTAACAAATGTAGTACAAAATTTGTTAAGTGAAAACTTGCAGCTAAGAGATTTATCTGTAGGTACATTGGAAACTTTAAAGCTTATGCCAGGTTATGACGAAGCTATAGAGCAACTAAAAGAAAGTGTAACTAAAAAAGAAAACAAAGATGGAGTTGAGCAACAAGATACTAAGTGATATAACAGTATACATGAAGTATGCTAAATTTGTACCTGAGTTAAACAGAAGAGAAACTTGGGAAGAGTTAGTTACACGTAATAAAAACATGCATATTAAAAAATATCCAAAATTAAAAGATGAAATTGAAGAAGCTTACAAAAGCGTGTATAGCAAAAAGATATTACCATCTATGCGATCGCTACAGTTCGGAGGCAAACCTATTGAGATCTCGCCTAATAGAGTTTATAATTGTGCTTATCTACCTATTGATAGCATTGAGTGTTTTCATGAGATAATGTTTTTATTACTTGGTGGAACTGGAGTAGGCTATTCTGTACAAAACCACCACGTGTCTAAACTGCCTATAGTTAATAAACCTTATGTTAAAAGAACTAGAAGGTTTTTAATTGGTGATAGTATTGAAGGTTGGGCTGATGCAATTAAAGTTCTTATGAAGTCTTATATGGGCGATAAGAGATCATCTAGCGTACAGTTTGATTTTTCTGATATTAGACCAAAGGGAGCTCAATTAGTTACATCTGGTGGCAAAGCGCCAGGACCACAACCATTAAAAGAGTGTGTACTAAAAATTAAAGGTATATTAGATGGTAAAGAAGATGGTACACCACTTTCTACTTTAGAAGCTCACGATATTGTTTGCCATATTGCAGATGCTGTTTTAGCAGGTGGTATACGTAGAGCAGCACTTATTAGTTTGTTTTCTGCTGAAGATAACGAAATGATTGGAGCTAAAGCTGGTAATTGGTGGGAAACAGATCCACAAAGAGGTAGAGCTAACAACTCAGCTGTTCTTATGAGACATAAAGTAACTAAAGACTTTTTTATGGATTTATGGAAACGTGTTGAGCTATCAGGATCAGGTGAGCCAGGTATATACCTTAACAATGACAAAGACTGGGGAACAAACCCATGTTGTGAAATAGCTTTACGACCATATCAGTTTTGTAATCTATGTGAAGTAAATGCTAGTGATATTGAATCACAAGATGATTTTAATGAGAGAGTTAGACAAGCAAGCTTTATAGGTACATTACAAGCTGGTTACACTGATTTTCATTATTTAAGAGATGTATGGAGAGATACGACAGAGAAGGACGCCCTTATAGGTGTATCAATGACAGGAATCGCGAGTGCCGCTGTGCTGCCGTTGGATATGAAGGCCGCTGCAAATATAGTAAAAAGAGAGAATACAAAGACAGCTAAAGCAATTGGTATTAATCCAGCTGCAAGATGTACAACCGTGAAGCCTGCTGGGACTACATCTCTGGCATTAGGAACTTCATCTGGTATTCACGCATGGCATAATGATTATTATACGCGTAGAATCAGAGTTGGTAAAAACGAATCAATGTATAAGTATTTATCAGAAAACCATCCTGAGTTAATTGAAGATGAGTTTTTCAGACCTCATGACACTGCTGTAATTAGTATACCACAAAAAGCACCTAAAGATTCTATATTAAGACATGAATCACCATTTGATTTACTTGAAAGAATAAAGAAGGTTGCTACTGAGTGGGTTAAGCCAGGCCATAGAAAAGGATCTAACACTCATAATGTTTCAGCTACTGTTAGTTTAAAACAAAACGAGTGGGATCAAGCTGGTGAATGGATGTGGAAAAATAGAGACCATTATAATGGTTTATCTGTACTTCCTTACGACGGCGGAACTTATACTCAAGCACCATTTGAAGATATAAGCAAAGTACAATACGATATGGCTATGAAACATTTAAAAGATGTTGATTTAAGTAAGATTGTAGAAACAGAAGATGAAACAGATCTTGCTGGAGAGATTGCTTGCGGAGCAGATGGATGTGAGATAAAATGATAGCATCAGCTATATACGGATTTGTTGCTGCAATACTGGTTCTTGCAATAACATTTATGGTAATAATGCTAACTAGTCGGTTTGCAAAAGCCGGCTATGGCATTATGTACGGAAGTTTATTTATTAAAATGGTAACTCTATCTGCGTTTACTTTAGCAGTTAAACCTCATTTAGGCGATGCTATAATATATGCAGCTATTGTTTTAATAAGTATAATGTTTTCTAATGTTTATCTTATAATAAAAATAAAACAATGAGAAAATTAGCAATAATAGGTGGCATAAGCCTAGCTAGCTTTTCAGCTGGCAATATGATTATGCATAAACAAAAAATCAATTTAAATCCTAACACTTTAGCTATAGCTAGTGGAGGTTTTATATTTGCTTTTGGTATTACTTATAGATTTTAAAAATACAATTATGTGTGAAAACTGTCCGGGCGGATTTTGCCCATGGTGTTAAATAATAAAAGGGGAGGTCATTACGACTTCCCCTTTTTGGTTACAGGAACTTTGGGTATGGTGCCCAGTATTTTTTGTTCCTTATCTTCTAAGAGTTTTTCTTTTTAGTTTTCTTCTTTTTATTTTAACATTTCCTCTACTAAAGCTACTTGATTCTTTACTATTAGGCATTATATTCCATTTAGGCCAACCAGCTAACATAGCTACAGTTTGCCAAGTTTCTGCATCTTCTGACATTGCTCCAGAAATATTATCTATTTTGCTATACACTCTGTCTAGCGGTATATTTGCAGTTGCAGATATTACTTTTGCAAAAGCTTCATATGCTGGATTATCTATGTTAAATCCTTTTTTAAATATTTCTTCTCTACGCTTTTTACTATCAAATTGATAAGCAGCTCCTCTAATTTTAGATATTTTACTACTTATAGGTGGAGATATTTGTAATAACTTGTATATAGAGTCAACATACTCAGGTCTATCTCTTCCAGATCTTTCATATATATCAGTTAAAAAGTTTTTAATTACAGCGACTGTAGCTCCAGCTAAACCTAAACCTCTTAATTGAGAATCTAACATACCGTTAGCTGTTCTTAAATACATCTTTTCTTTTTTCTCGTCGTCTTCATCATCTCCAAATCCTAAGCCAAACAATGCAGATTGCAAAGCATTAAATATTAAGTTTTGAACAACAGCGTAGTATATGATCTTGCTGACATGTGTTTTAGCATCACCTCTACCATTAATTAAATCTTGTATAGCTCTTTTCTGTATTCTAGCATATTGCATTGGTGTATTAGCAAATGCTAGTATAACTCTTCCCAAATCACTAGCTTGTTGAGCAGATATTTTACTTGGATCAGATGACTGTTGAGATATTTCAGCTGTTTCTCTCCACTCTAACATAGCTTGCTTTTTAGCATCAGCTTCAGACATGCCTTGGTTTTCTATCAAATCATTTATTCTGTTACGATAAAATGTAGCACCACCAGAAGCAATCGCAAAGCTATCAGCAAATTGCGTAGGTAAAAATCCTTTTTGTAATATATAGTTAATAGCAGCTTTAGCTTTGTTTTTACTAGTTGCAGCAGCGTCAGCTATTTCACTTTCGTTTATATTTAATTTAAGACCGTTTCGTCTATCCATTAAGTAATCAGAATTTATTAACTCTACAAAATCTTTCCAATATTGTTTTTGATTAGCAAATGCAGCACCAGCTTTTATAGGGTTGTTAAAACTCCAGTTTAAAAAGTTTATAGCAGATATAGTTTGAAGAACTGCTGATCTAGTGTTAAAGAACATTATAGCACCAGTAGAATTATTTATATAATCTAAAACCCTATTACTAAGTCTATTACCACTAAATATTCTGTTTTTACCAGACTTCATTCTACCTAGTACATTTTCCATAGCTTCTCTATACTTAGATCCATAAGCTGCTTCTAGCTTGTTTAAATTCTCTTTACTAAATATTAATTCAGCATTAGCTGTGTAACCAGACTGCTCTAAGTACTTAGCTCTTTTAACAGTGTTTAATACATCAATTAAATCAGTTGTTATTGTACCAACCAACCAGTTTTCACCTGGTTTAGCGTAACTATCACCTTTAGTTATACTAAATATTTGATCTGCAAATACTTTTAATACACCATCAGAATTAACTAAATCCAATAACTCGTTTAAATCTGTTTTAGATATACCAGGAACGTCAAAACCAGCTTTATTAAACAAGTATACTCTTACAGCTTGTTCTTTAGTAAAACCTGAATCAGTCTTCTTTCTAAGATCTTTAGGAACTTCTAAAGCTTTTTTAAGAGTTTTAAAGTCTTCCATTAATTGAAGTCTATCAGCAGATATGTTTTCTTGAGCTCTAGCATATGGATCAAGTAAGTTTTGTTTAAACCAAGCCATTTGGCTATCACCTAACTTACCCTTACTTAGTAATGGATATATTAATCCCATAAAATCTTCAGCTGAATAAGGTATAAAGAATTTTTTATTACCTTTATTAGCTCCTCTTACTTTTGCCTTAGCTTCTGAATATACTTTTTCCGATGCTATTCCTGCAGTTTGTTCTATTATTTTATTAAAATCTTCATTAACAGATTTACTAAATTTAATTTTAGCTTGTTGAACTTTAGATTTAACATCGAGAACAGACATAGCGTTTTTGACAGCTTTTACATTTTGGTACGCGTCATCTGCAAAATAAAAATCATTATACCCTTCTGCCGCTTTTTCAACCATCCAGTTAGCTTTAGCTTCACCTGTAGAGTTACCTAAACCAGTTATATTTTCTAATGGTATATTTAATCCTACACTATCTAAAAATTCTTTAATAGCTACTTGAGCTTCAGGTGCTCTAGCGGTTAAAACAAATACATCTTCAGTTCCTCTAGCCGCTTGTATCTTCTTAGCTATATCTAATAATGGACCAGGTTTACCTTTGGTTACTTTGTTAAACTCAGAAAAATCAAATACATAACCTTCGTCCAATAAATCCTTACCTTGCTTAGCAAACTCCTCAGCATTTAACTTACCTTCTGTTCCGTTAGGCGTTGTAAATAAAACATCTGATTTAGTAGTTGCTAATGTATCATCAAAATCAAATACTCTAATTTTTTTAACAGGAGCATTAGGATATCTTGATACTTTTAAGGCTTCATCAATTGTTTTAGCATATCCAATAATTCCTTCGTTTGTAATGTTTTTATTAAATTTTACAACGTTGTTAGATAAATCTTTTATATTAACACTTTTAGAAAACTTTTTTAATTTTTGTATATTGTTATTTGTTAAATTACCATTAGAATCTATGCCTAATTCTTCAGTGAAAGTTTTATTATTTAACCCCTGTATAGAAGAAGGATCTATACCTCCTTGTATTTTTCCTATAATTTCATCAAAATACCTATTAAACCAAGAATCTGTTACAATGCTCCAACCTTTACCCATACTAGTAGTTCTTCCAGCTCCTTTTATTTTAACTTTATCATCGTAATTGTCTAAAGCTATTAATTTAAAATTTTTAATAACTAAATCATACATAGTTTCAAAATCAGATTTTGTAAAATTTTTGTCTAAAGAAGCTATTAAAAGATACAAGTAAGCTCTAGTAGCTGGCATAGCGTGTTCCCATTCGTAAAGCTTGCCTTCGTAACCAATAGGATTTTTAGACCATCCTAGCATTTCAGCGCCCATTCTATGAGGATGCGTAACATCAACCCCTACTAAACTAAAATAATTACCCCAAGCTTTAGCATTTTTATTATTTTCTCTTATAGACTTAAAAACTCTCTCCCAAAGCTGCTTGTGCATACTCAAGTGCATTGCATTTATTTGTTTTATATTTTGAGTTATTTTATTTTCACCTTTACCTCTTGTTTTACCTTTTTCATTAGTTTTAGATATTTCTCCTGGCGTTGATCCAAAATATTTTGAGTAAGTTATACCATATTTATAATCTTTCGCTTTTCCAGTAAAAGGTTTACCGTATTTTATTTTTTTATTTTTTAAAAAATTATCTCTTTTATTAACAAAATACTCATCAGTTGTTGTTTCTATACCGTCAACTTTTATTTTAATTTTGCCTTTTTTAGCTAATATCCTATTACTTGGTCTTAAAACTGTTTTGGTTATTAAGTCTTTTGGTAAGTTAGGTACCCATACTTTTTCTACATCAGTAAAAAAATCATCTATAGATGTTTTACTATCATGCTTGTAAGTTTTATCATTTATATAAGTGCTTAGTAATTGATCTATATTTTTAATTTCACCTTCAAATTCTGGATTAACTTGAACAGTTAAATCCTCAATATTTTTTACAGCTTTATTAAACTTGAATCCTTCAGGTCTTTTTACTTTTTCAGATATTTTAGGTTTAATATCTTTAGGAACTTCTTTACCTTCTATCTCTTGTATTTCTTTAAACTTTTCAAATACTTTAGGATCTTCTATAACTTCCATTGTAGCATCTAAAGCCATTTCATCTGCTATAGTTTCTGATAATGCAGTTTTTCTAGTGCCTTTAGTCGATGCTCCTACATCTTCACCTAAGAAATAATTAATAAATTCTTCTTTATTAAAAGGTTTCTTTTTAAACACACCTTTACCAACAGCTGTTTTTTCTCTAACTTGTCTACCTTCTTTATCTAATACAGGCTCTGAAAAAGTTTGAAATCTTTTATTAATAGTTTCTTGAGGTATAGATTTATATAATGTTTCAGCATTGTTAGTCACAAACATTTTAAAATCTGATCTAGTGCCCATTAAAGCATTAATTTCTTTTTTAAGTTCTCTTTTATAGCTATCAGATAAAGCTTTCTTAAACTTAGGATCTGTGACTTCTGGAAGCTTTGTACCAAATGTTTTAACTACGGCATCTTTAACTTTGTTATAAAGATCAGAACCTTTTTCAATATTAAGCTTTTTTCTTAAACTTCTTGGTACTTTTTCTTCCTTAGTTTTAACTTCTATCTCTACTTCAGGAGCTGCTATATCTACTCTTTGAGATACGTCTTCAGTAAATGATTCGCCTAAAATCTTCTGAGAAGCTTCAATCATTCTTTTGGGTAGCTGTTTATTTATAAAACCAGCTAATGGGGCTACTGCTTTGCCAGCCGCTTTTTGTTTTTTAACATAAGGCCCATATTCTCTTATAAGACCTAATATACTTCTTTGTTTATATTTACCTGTTTCTGGACTTGGTTCTTTAGATATTAATCCAATTTCAATTTCACTAGTTAACAGCTCTCTGTCAAAATTAGGAGCTTCACTTCTTTTTTGAACAAGTTTATTTACAATAGGTTTAAACTCCTCTATAATATCTAGTGCTCCAGCTACTCCTTGGTCTTCGTATATTTTTTGAACATTATCAGACGCAGCTTTTGAAAGTTTAAATATTTCATCTTCATCATCTGGTAAAGCTAATTTAACACCCTCTTGTATGTTTGATTGGTAATTCTTAATAAAATTAAATACATCGTTAGCTGTTTTTAAATCAAACATCCAGCTAGAGTCACCAAATATGTCTTTAGATATGCCATTTATAAAGTCTTTTATTGAAGGCATAGTTTCTATATCTTCAAGTTTTAAAGCTCCTATGGCAACAGCATTGTTCATCTGTGCCATTATTTCTTCAGCATCTGCAGTAGCTTTACCTCTTTCTCCAGATTTTAAAACAACTTTTCCTTTACCACCTGTTTTGTATCTATTAAATCTAGAAATTAAATCATTGTAATCTTGCTCACTAATTTTACCTAACTCAAATTTATTTTTTATAACTTCAATAGCTTGGTCTACAGCTTTGGTAGCTTCCTCACTTAGCATACCGTCTTTATCAACTATATTTTTAGCTTTGTTTTGTATATGAAATAATTCTTCTATTGGAGCTGCCGCAGCGTAGCCAGCTTCAGTAAGTATACCTGATATACCTATTTGTGTTATAACTACATTTTCATTTATTAATATATTGTTACCAATAGCAGATGCATTGTTTCCTGTCTCAGCAAAAGCTTCGACTTGAGCTAATTCTTCTTTACTTAAGTCAGTTAAATCATTTCTCCAGTTTTTATTTTTAGTATCTACAACTATAAATTTACCATCTTTAGGCATTAAAGTCATAGCTACATTTTTATAAAAATCATAAAGACCAAAATAATATTCAGCATTTAAATTAACAAAGTTTTCACCTAACTCTTCTCTTAATTCTTTAATTTTACTCCTATCTTCTTTTAATCTTTTATTTAGTAAATCTTCTCTTCTTTTGTTAACACTGTTATATTGATCTTCTATTTGTTTTCTAGCTTTTCTACCACCTTCAGATAACTCTCCAGTTTTACCAAGCTCAAACATTTGGTTTTTTAACTGCCTCATTTGTCTAGCTAAGTCAGCAGATTCAACTACTTCTTCGTTAGTCATAGAATTTAACTTGGTCAAAGTCATACCATCTGCAATAGCTAATTTATTTAGCAACTCTCTTCTTCTTTTTCTTAAAGCTGTTTTTTCAGGCCCTGACTCTAAAGCTCTAAATTGTTCTTGTAGCTGTATTAATTCAACTACGTCATCTTGGTTATTTAATATTTCTTCGCGTGTAGTAAACTCGTTTTTTAACATGTTACGAGTATTACCCATAGTTTTAGGCGCCATTATGGCAAAAGAAGTTACAGCAGTATTAGCTAAAAACTCTTTGTCTATGCCTTCTATAATAGATTTATCCTCTTTTAAAGCTAATATATCTATTAAGTTGTGCGCTACTTGCGTTAAAGTTTCTTCAGCTTCTTCTATAGCAATAGCTTTACCAGCATTTTTACTTATTCCAGATATAGCCTTACCAGTAGTATTAGCAGCAAAGTTTAAAGGTGATGCATAAGCTCCAGCCTTAAACTGTTGTTTACCTATTTTAGAAGCTAATTTACTTGCGCCATTTATAATTCTAAGAGAACCTAAAGTCTCTGCTAATGTAGCAGCAGTACCATAAGCATAAGATGTAAAAGCTTTTTGAGCAAAACTATAATTAGATATTCTTTCTAAATCTTCATAGTCTTCTTGCATCTGCATTTTTTTAGCAGGATCTAGCTCTTCTTCAATTTGCTTTTTTAACTTTGGTAAATTTTCCAAAGCTCTACCTTGTTGAAATTCTAAGTCGCCATATCTACCACCGCTTTCACCAACAAAAAATATTCCTTGAGCTGTTCTTGTTCCAGCAGTTACTAGTTTAGCAGCTGCGTTTCTAGCTGCTTTTTCACCAGCTTTAGTAGCTGTCTTTATCATTATACCACTTTTTATAGCAGCTCCACCTGGCACAAACGTAGTTATAATAGATGGTGAGTTATTAGCTAAAGCTTCTCCAAACCAATCAAAAAAGTTTACATTTTCACTTTCTATATCATCTAAAGTTATATTATCTGGTATAGTAGTTTCTCTTTTTTCAGCTAACTTTGAATTATAATCTCTAGTTGTTTGAACTATAGATTCTGTAATGTTATCTATTATAGCACCATTAGCAGGATTAGCTAATACTTTTCCTCCCTTCAATAGTAGTTGAGAAGTTAAAGATCCAAAATTTAAAAGTCCTCCAACAAAAAACTCTTCTAAAGCCATGCCTGTTCTAGCGCTTAAGCTATAATCCAATCCTAATTGCTTTTCTATTATAGCTTTTGCTTGTACATCTCTAGTTTCATTATTAAATTTATCTAAATTTAATTCATTTAACTTTTGTTGTTTAGCTAAATTATCATAAATAGTATTTAATCCTTTTTGCTCATATTCATCTTGAAGTTTTTCAGCCTCAGCTAATAGTATTTGGTATTCTTTTATTTGAGTATCAGTTCCGTCTTTTACATTGCCACTTGGTATATTTTTTTCAATATTATTTATTTTTTCTATAACATTGTTTATACCTTCTTGATATGGCTTAGCTTGTTCTATATAAGAATTATAATCTTCTTTTAATTTGTTATTGTTTTCTATTAATATTTCTCTACCTAAATCTAAACTTTTTGCAGCGTCTTCAACATTTTTATATTTTTTATCAGTACCAAATGGACCCATTAAATCTTTAAGTTCTTCAGGAACATTTCTTAAAAACAATTGAGTTTCTTTTTTATATAAATTATTTAAACTTTGATTTTTAGCTGCTTTTATTTCCGCTTCATCACCTGCACTTGAAGCTTCTAAAACTCCAGTTTTTTGGTAATTATTATACTCTTCTAATTTTTCTGGACTTAAATATTGATCTATTGGTTGGTATTTTTTACCTACTCTTTTACTTCCACTGCCTATATAAAACTTAGCTTCTTCTTCTGTTAAAAAACCCTCTTTTAAACCTTTTTCTCTGTATTCTTTAAAAGTTAAGTTTTCATAAAAATCTGGTTCAACATTAGGATCAGTAACTATAGAAACAGGCCTTTGGTCTAGTTTAAAATAATTTTTAGCTGTTTCTTCAGTTATTTTTTCTTGTGGTATATTTTTTAAAGATGTTTCTAGATTACTAAATATTTCATTAGCTTCTAGCTTTTTTCTTTTTTCTTTGTTTTCAGGTTTAATATATTCTTCAAAAGCTTCTTTTTCTTCCATTAGAAACTCTCCTTTATCCCATCTTTTATTTCTTTCAATTATTTCTTCTGGAACTTTAGCTATCTCCGGTTCTAATATAACTTCTTCGTCTTTATCTTCAATATTTATAGGATCAGGCGATGATATTAAATTAAAAAAATCATCTTGACTACCATCATAACCGTCGCTTGAAAACAAATTATAAGAATAATTTAAAGCATCTTTATTAGTAGAAATTAAATTTTTATAATCTTCAATAGAGCCGTTATAGCCATCTTGAGAAAATAAACTATAGGAATATTTTAAAGCTTCTTCGTTCATTTATTTGTATTAAATTGAGCAGCACCGCCTTTACTTGTTGCGCCTTCTTGCTCTTCTAAAAAGTTTTCGTAGTCTTTATTCATAACTATAAAAGTATCGTAATCAACTCCTTTTTCATCTTTTCCTCCTGGTAAAAACGTTTTAGCTAAAGCTGTTCTAAGTTTTAGCGGAGTGTTTATATCACTAAGATCCCTGTCTGCAATGCCTGGGTAAAAAGCGTCTAGTTCTTCGATGCCTTCTTGAGTAAAGTTACCATCTTCATCTGTAAATTCGCTCATAGAATCAACAGCTATTTTAATATCTGAATACTTTTTTCTAGCTGTTAAAAAGCTTTCTGTTTCATCCTGACCATACTTTTCACCAACTTGATTTTTAAATTTAGGAGCTAATTCTTCTTCAAGCTCTTTTTGAAACTTAATTTCTTTAAGTTTTTGCTCTTTTTCTTTGAGACTCATTTTTCTTAAATCAAGAGCAGACGGGCCTTGTATTTCTTTTGTAGTTGTTTTTGTAGTTACTACATCTTCAGGAAACTTTTGATCTATCATGTATTGTATTACAGCTTCTCTAGTTGCTGGTTCTTGCATTTGTAAGTCTTTACCCCAAGGATCTTTTTTGTCAGAATCAGATATACCATAGTTAGTAAACATCTGGTATGTAGATTCATTTACTGGTATAGGTATATTTCCACTTCTCAATCTTTCTTCGTATTTTTGCCTAGCTAAAGTATAATTTGTTTTTTCCTCGCCAACTAATTCTATTCCTTTATTTACTTTTTGTATAACTTCTTTACTTACTAAAGCATTCAAACCTTTAGACGCCAAGGCATCTGCTTCATTTATTTGTGGAGTATAGTCACCTGCGTATTTAACTAAATCAAAACCATCTTTTTTAGCTTTAACATATGCATTACCATTAAAAATATCTTTACCATTTAATTGAGCTATTATGTTTCCGTTTTGCGTTCTAAAAGAAACACCTGGACCGCCTTTACTTGCCGCATCGACAAAGTCATAATAATTAGGGTCGTTACTTCTAAGAAGCTTTTTGAAGAAGTCTTGGCTTGACGATTGATTTTCTTTTAAAGTCTCACCTTCAGCGTCTATTAAACCCATTAAAGCAGGTATAGTTTCTACTATTTTGTTAACTTCACTAGCCTTCTTTAAATAAGCAGATCTATCCCCTTCAAAAGAAGCTATATCTAGCTTATAAAGCTCATCAACTTCATTCATTAATTGCTGTTGCAAACTGTCTATAGCTGTCGTGTCTGACATACCTTCAGTATCTCTAAGACTATCTAAAGTTTCTTGCCTTCTTAAAGCTGCGGTGTTTTCAAAGTCTCTAACAGCTGTTTTTCTATCACCAATAGTTTTTTCAACAGATTCAATACCTGCTAATATGTCAGCTGATGGATCAAAAAACTGGCTTGAGCCTGGTCTTCTATATGAGCCTCTATAAGCTTGTCTTCTAGGTCTTCTCCTGTTAAAATCGTCAAAGTAATCTTCGTCTACCATAATTTATTTTTTTTTTAAATCCATCCTGCTCCTGGAACCCACACAGCGCCCGCATAAGGAGAAGGCATATTAGCCGGCGGAGTAGGGCTATTTATACCTGAAACAGAGTTCATACCAGATCCACCAGTAGTGCTTTGGTTAGAACTTGTGTCACCACTACCACTATTGTTGTTGGCACTGTTGTTAGTGTTTTCACTTTCATTATTTTCATTGCCAAAGTCTGTAGCTTCTGGGTTTATAAAAGATTTAACAGCTCCACTAGCCATTGAAGTTAAAGAACCGACACCTGTTGCAAAACCTTGTTGTCTTCTAGCTGCTTCAATATCTGCCATGCCTTGCAGTCTATCAAGTTGAGCCATATCTCTTTTTTCTTGTGCTTGAAAAGCAAAACCAGCGCCCCTAGCTTGCGCCATTTCCATTTGTTGTTGGCCTTGAGCTTGTAATTTTTGGTTTTGAGCTTCTTGTCTTTGTATATCAGCCGCAACACCTTGCTTAGACTTTAAAGCAGCTTGAGCTAAAGCAGTTGCCCCACCAGCTCCAGTTTGTCTTAAATTGTCTAATGTGTTTGCTAAAGCTATATCTGTTTGATCAGCTTGCATTTCAGCAGCTTTAGTAGCTACTTGTAAATTAGCATAAGGATTAGTAACATTAGCATAAGGATTTATAACTTTTTGTCTATTTTGTTCTAAAGTTTTTATATCGTCTAAGTACTTCTGTTGTTGTTCTTTAGCTTTATAAGCTTGATTAAAACCAATAATAGCTGGAACAATTTTAGTTGCTTGTGTTATTAAATTACCTTTTTGATCAGTGCTTAGACTGCTTAGAAATTCTCCCATAATACTTTATCTTGATGATACTACAAATTCTGTTGAGACAGCAAACAACTCTTTAGTTCCACCTGGATCTGTAGTTGCATCTGTCGATACTTTTACTGTTGCTAAATAACCTTTAATGCCTGTTGTAGCATCACCAAAGAATACTTCATTTGGTCTAGCTACGCTATTATTTATTAAGTTAGCAAAATATTTATTTTCTTTTCTATTAAAACCTGCTCTATAAGGTACTCCACCTTCGTTGTATAAACCTTCTTCATAACTTCTTACTAGTTTAGCAGAGTCGTTGTATTGCTGTTGTGAACCTGCTTGTAAATCAAACCCTTCTGCATCTGATAAAAATGATTCAACTTGCCAGCCGTTACTACCTTCGTAATTAACAGTTTTAAAATTCTTTATTATACTTGGGCTAGCATTAAATATAAATTCTATACTAGAATTAGAGGTAACACCATAAAAGGTGCTTCTAATATGCCCAGGTGTTTGATCATAATGCTCATATATTTCAGCATCATAAAAGCTATAGTATTTGCTTTTTAAACTACCAGCAAAATTAGGCTCGTAAGTAAAGAAACTAGTCCAACCATTTATATCGTCTTCAAAACTTAAAGTGCTATAAGTGTCAGGCGTTACAGTATCTTCACTTTTATTCTGTATAGATAATACATAGTTTTTGTTGTGAATGTCCCATCCACCTATTATTTTATCTTTTATAAACTTAGTAAAAGTAGTATCTTGACCAATAGTTGGAGTTCCAGGATCGTTACTTAAGTATAATATATTTGCATTGACTATGCCTGTTATAGTAGCTAAAATAGGTGAACCACTTGTTTGAGGTATAGAAACTAACATACCTTTTTCTAAATTAGTTAAAATATTTGAAGGACTCAATGTTAATCTAGCTGGATTAGCTCCAAAACCTGCTATAACGCCTGTAAATGTAAATTCTTTAAAATTGTTATTTATTTTAGCAAATTCTTCTCTAAAAAAAGTAGACATACCATATTGAGATATCTCTGTTAAGCCATCTCTTGATAACCTCATTACAGCATTTCTATATTTATCTGTAAAATATCTTCTATATCCAAAGTTAGCAAAAGTTTCTGGGTTTTTACTAATGCCATACTCACCCACATAAGGAGTTATTTGGCCTATAACTAATTTAGTTGAACTAACTGGAGTTCCAACGCCTTCTGCAGAGTAAATAGCATCTTTATCTATTAAAGCATTGCTTACTTTATTTTCTTGAAATATAGCTAAGTTACTGTCTAAAGCATGTATTTTCTGTATAGAACCATTTACTGGATCAACGGCTTTAGTTATTTCTTCACCTATTGGAAATACATTTGTTTCATTAACATCTGTAACAGAGTTATATAACCCTGAGTATATTAAAGCATTACTTCTTCTAGTTTGTTCATTAGAGTCTTCTCTTAAATAAGCTCTAACGCCATAACCTGTTTCCGTATTATTGTAACCACCTCTAATTCTAGACTCTTCTATAATCCAGTTTCTCTCGTTAGTTGTATCAGTTCTACCAGGTGGATTACCAGCTGAACTTGGAAATAAAGGGTAATCAAAAGTACTTCCAGTAGGATTATTAGGTAAACCAGGAAATACAGGTGCATATTCAGCTAAACCACTAGTCGTAGCATTAATATTCTTTTTAAGTACAAAAGCATTGAAGAATTTTATTTTAGCCATATTTATATAGTCACTTGTTATTAGTTGAATATTACATCAAAGTCATTAGATAAAGTGCTTAATCCGTTTCCGTTAGCATCTGTTATTTTAAGCTTGTAAGCACCGTCAACTGCTTGTGTAGTAGACTTTATAGTTCTAGATTGACCAGAACCAGTATTTGGAGTTACATAAATTTCTGGATACAAAGCACCTGTAGTAGATTCTACAACAGTTATAAAAAGCTGTTCTTTATTTCTATTATTATCAGCTGAACCATTTAAAAAGCTGTTAGCTGTCATTGTAAATAACTCTTCTCCTTTATCTTCTCTAACAACTACTGGAGGTTGGTTAATGAAAATAGGTGCTATATTTTGTAATTGACAATTTATTAATTGTACAGGAGCATTAGTATATAAAGGATCAGGAGATGCTGAAGTATCTGTAGCTAGCAAGTTAAAAGTGTAGTTTTCATTTATACTAGCATTAGAATTAAATACAAATTCAGAGTTGGTTTGTATTTTGTATTTAGTAACAGCACCAGAGTTATCAGTTAGTATTTGAAACTCACTAGATCTATTAGCTCCAGTACCATCTATTACGTTGTCAATAGCTAAACTAGAGTCAGTAGTTAATTTGTTTCCACCTGCGTCAACTAATTCAAAAAATAAAGTAGCATCAGATATACCAGTGTTTGCTTCAGTGTGTATATATTGTATATTTTGACCTTGCGAAGTATTATTTCCAGCTGTATCTTCTACTCCTGTTGGTGTAGTAGAAACAACTTCATTATTTAAATCTGATATTAATCCAGATGTCGATGTTTCCCAGTATATGTCTAAAGCTGATTTTGTAGGTTCAGTTTCAAAAACACCTAAATCTTGCCAAGGTCTTTCTATCATTAACTTTGCTTGTGTAGTTGAAGTTACAGTAGCGCTAGGCACAATTTCACTTACATATTCTGGAGTTGTTCCTATTTTAAAATCAGTTTCTATTTTAGCTATAAATGGATTTGATTGAGCATTAAAAAATATATCGTAAAAATTAATTATATATTCATTATTATTCGGTTCAGTGGCAAAATAAGGGTAAAAAGGTTGTGGAACTTCACTGCTTGTTGTGCTGTTTATTACTGGATTCTGCCTACCTTTAGTAGTTGTCCAAGATCCTAACTCTCTAAAAGGCTCTATAGAAACTACTTTTTCTCCTTGCTTGCTAACGCTTGATTGAGTATTGTAAGATCCATTTGCACTAGAATATATTGGATTAACTCTATTGTACAACAATACTCTACTATCAAAAGTAGTGTCACTAGCCCCTACGTCTTTAAGTTCTCTTGGAACTTTATTTATATTATCACCAAATAAATTTAATAATGTTATTCTATTATTACTATGAAAACTAGGTAAATATTCATTTATTCTACCGACAACATCATTTTCAAAATCTATATTAGAACCACTACTACTTCTCCATTCAGGAGCTACGTCCCATATTAACTCACCAGCTAAAGCACCTGGAGTATACACATTGTAATAATCTTGCTCTTGTTGTTTAACAACTATTCTATAGCTATAATAACCTAAAGGATTTGTTTCAGAGTATAAACCTGGATAGCCTTTTTTTGATAAGCTGCTAGGTACTTCACCTCTTAATGTAAATTCTATGTAGTTGCCCCAAAAACTAACGCTATCTGATCCAAAGTTACTATATGGAGCATATATTGTTGAATTTTTATTACCAGAATTAATACTTTCTTCGTTGTTTAATAAAACGTTAGAAGCTCTACCATATCTATCAACTAATACTACGCCAACTTGGTAACTTCTATTTTGTTTTAAAGTATGCGTTGGGAACTCAACAGTTAAATCTCTATTAGCTTCATCGTTATCGGAAGATCCAGATGGATAAGTTTTTTCATTATATATTAAGTCATATTTCAGACTATCTGGAGAACTGTGCTTGTCTAGAAAATTACCATATATAACTCTATTACTTACAATCTCTTGTGTTAAAGCTCTAACAGGCACTCTATCGTGTACTCTAATTAATTCTGCTTCTGGCAAAGTTTTAATAGGCTTTGTAGACAAATAATTGTACTCGTAGTTAGTTGAGCTTGTTAAAGTAGAAACACTAACATCTTCTATAACTCTTACAGCTTGTTCATCAGAGTTTTTTACTAATATTTGTATTTCTTGTATTTTTAACGCATCTTTAAGTAGGTTTCCTCTATAAGGTAGAGTAGTATTAAGCTTTACTTGGTCAACTCTGTTTTCCATAAACTTAACATTACCTGATTGCAATGTAATGTCTTCGTCGTTGTTTACAAAATACCCAAACTGTTTAGGTACAAAAGCTGATTGAGTAAATGGAGCCATTAAAGAATATTCTCCATCATCATATTTAAATCTATAGCTAAACTTAGAAAACTTATCTTTTAATAACCTAGTATCTCCTTTGTAGTCAACATCGTAATCTGGATTACGTCTTTGTATTTTAATTTTTAAAGTTCCCGATCCTAGACTTAATCCTGATTGTATATTTACAGATTGTGTCGCAACTGAAACAGCTATATAACCTCCGTTTTCGTCATTTACTGTTACTAAGTCGCCATTATTGACATTGCCAAATAAATCAAAATTATCTGAAACAGTAGAAGGGGTAGTGTAAGTTCCGGCTAGAGTTATAGCTCCAGTTGATTGGTTATATGTTCCAGTTGTTATTATATGAGCTGGTAAATACTCTTCAGAGTTGGATATTAGCGTGCTATTATCAGAAGAGTCTAAAAAACTAAAAGGCTCTACAGGTGCGAATTTAGCAACTGAAATATGGTCTTCGTTATAGTAGTAAGGATTATTAGTTCCAGAAAACTCATAACTATTATCAAAAGCTTTCTGTATATTTATTTTTCTTGGTTGGTTTCTATTATCAGTCCAAAAAAGTAAATTTTCTAATAAACTTATATTTATTATTTGGTGTGTTTTAGAAAAATTAAGAAAGTTTCCAGCTATTAAAACTCTTTTTTCATTAGTTAGTACGTTATATTGAACTATATAGCAAGCAGCACCTTTAGCATTGAAAGTAGTTTGTGGTGGTGGCTGCGGGTTACCTGGCGGTTGATAAGTAGTTGTTATATCTCCAGGCGCAAAATTACTTAACCTATCATTAGATGAATCTGCATAATCAGTTAAAAATAAAAATATTCTATCATTAGTTACATCCATGAAATAACCAATAATATCTAAACCATTTAAAACAACATCTCCATCTGTAGCATAATACTTAGCGTTGTTTTTAGCGTCTTCTAAGTAACCTAAATCTGTTTTTAAACTTGTTAACTTTCTATTACCTAATATATTTTCCAAAGCTCCAACATCCGCACCTTCAGATCTACTAATACTAACATTTTTAGCGTCTCTATATTCACCATTTGGTATAAGTCTAGAGTCTAAGGTTTTATTCATCTTAGACTTTAGAAAAGTATTTTTAATTTCTGGCATACTTAATGTTTAATCCATTTAGATTTGTTTCTAAACACTTGAGCTATCTCTTCTATCTTTATGTTGCTTAAACGTATTTTAGCGTTTCTAAGAGCGCTAGAACGATCTCTTTTAAATCTATTTACTACATATTCTGGAACACCTGCTCTACCTGACAATATAGAATAAGCTATATGCATGTACATTGCTTGCTCTGCCATTTTAGGTAATTTCATATCTAAGTCAACGGCTAAACCGTCGGATATATATTCTAATATTATTAATTTACCTGCTAAGTCGCTTGAAAAAGAAAACGTACCTGTTCTTTCGTTTATAGTAAACATACCATTTACTTGAGCTTCTTCAGGCTGTAATCCATATCTTTGGCCTATTAAACCTTCGTTAAAAGGATATCTATAATCATCTGGTTGAAAGTCTGTAGTTAAAGATCTGTTTTTCCATCTTTCTTCAGTTAATGATTGCTGTGAAAGTAAGTTAGCACCTGTTTGATCTTGAGTAGGTTCACCAGTGTCATCTTGTATTGGAAGTTCAGTTGGATTAGAAGTAACTCTAGTTGGGTATATAATATGCTTAGCTCCAGCACCGTCTACCCAAGAGCATTTAACATAGTTTACATAATCTTGTGGTATTATTATAGATAAGCTAGGTGGTATAGTTAGTTCTTGAGATTTAATAACTTTTAAAGTATCATAGCTAAACTCTTGTAAACCTCTTTTAGCATGAAACATTACATCAGTTCTTTTAGCAGATGGTATTAACTTGCCAGCTCCAATATATGCTACTATAAAGTTGTTTATAATATCATCTAGACTTATATATATGTAGCTACCGTAATTATTTCCAGTGTAATATTCAGCATTAGTTTCTGTTATAAGTCCCATTTATTATGATTTTTCGTTTACTTCTTCTTGTTGTACTTTCGATGCGGCAACTTGTACAATTTGTGGATCTCTTATTACGACACCTTGGTATAATAGCATTTTTAAAACTAACTCAGTTCTTTCAGAGTTATGTAACTCAAAGTTTGTAGTTCCATATGTACTCCCTGAATTAAAGTCTGCAGCTGTTAATGTTATTGTAACATCATTACTACCAGCGCCTAGTTGACCAGCTGTAACTACTATTTGATCACCAACTACGTACCCAGTCCCAGGTGTTGCTATTGTAAAAGTAACTGTGCTTGTGGTGTTAACTATAGCGTTAATTACTAAGCCAGTACCACTACCGCCAGTATACGTAACTGCAGGGTAAGTTCCAACAACTCCAGTTGTTCCTAAGCCAGCGTAAGATGATAACATACCACCATTATTTAATAAATTTGCTCCAAATGTAGTTGTATCGTGTATTAATTGTCCTAAGCTTCCTGGATAATAACCCCATCTAACATCAGATGGTTTTTTAACGTACTGCATTTTAACATGTGTAGGATCAACTATTGTATCTGGATAAACTAAAGCTTTATTGTCTTCGTATAAATATATTGGGTAATTAGTTGTAGGTGCAGTTAAAGGAGCTTTTCTAATATTGTATATTTCAGCTCTACCTACTCTCTGCATTTCTTTATATGTTGCAGTGTTTGGCTCATAAGTGATTGAACCTAGTCTATATAACTCAGAAGGAGTTGTAAAAGGATTTGTACCACCAATAGTTTTTTCAGCTACTGTTTGGTCGTTTTCAGTTTTAAATTCTGCAATTTTTTCATCTGTAATAGCAACTCTATCTGAATATTCTACATCAGACTGTGGTATACGTAGCTGTTGATTTAAGTCTTCAAAGTAAGCCTCAAATATTTCTCTTTGTACTTGGCTACCTATTTTATTAAATTCATCAGGTGTCATATAACCCCTTTGTTCTTTATTTAAAATAAGTAATACAGTTTTATATACAGTATCTACGCTTATTGCCATTTTTAATATTTTAAAAAGAGGCTACTAATGTAGCCCCTTGTAATTATAGTCACTTGTTATTTTAACTTTTTCTGGATAGATTTATAAACCTCTACGCCTTCATCAGTTTTAAACCACGCAGCTAAAGCTGAATATGGGTTTTCATCAAAAGGAACGTTCATAAGTTTTCTACCATTACTAGCCCAAGTAAATGTTCTTTGATCTTGAGATAGCTTCATAATGCCTTTTTCGCAGGCGATTATACCAAAGTTTCTTAATTGAACATTTTCATCGTTGGCTAGTTCAATAAATAGTTCAGGGCTTTTTTCAGCAAAAAGCATTAAATCTCTTTTTAATTCTTTACTACTCATCTTGCTAACGGCGTTACCTAACTCAACTCTTAATATAGCTTCAGCATCGTCAATTTCCATTTCTCTAGCTATATTTAAAGCGTCTATTTTAATTTCTATATCAACTATTTCGTCTTTAGCTATTTCTTTAGCATCCCATTCTTCGTATATTAAACCTTTTTGAGGATGGTATAAAGACAAAAGTTTTTGTAAAGATTGATTTTTTTTGTTTACAAATAAAACTCCATTTCTGAATACTACATGACCTAAAGTAGCTACACCTTTTTGTTCATCTACTAAAGGTGAGTTTTGATTAGTAGCATATCTAATTTCTTTATTTTCACCTGTTTCTTCATTGAACCAGAGCAAAGGAAGTTTTCTTGTATGTTTACTTGGTAATCTATATGTTAAAGGAGAAATATGTTTTAAAATGTATTTTCTATCTTTTATTTCCCAAGTATTTTCTTTAACTTTGTTTTTTATTTTTTTTGTTTCCATAATATAATATAATATAATAATAAATAGCTAGAGCGCTTTCGCGCCCTAGCATTTTTTTGCTTTTTATGCTTGGTTAAACAATACAAAATTGTTTGCACCTTGAACACATAAGCATCTCTCAGATAAGAAATGTACAGTCATAGCATCCAATGAAGATGTGAAAGCACCACCAACAGAACCAGTGATCCATGATTTCATTCTTCTATCATCTGCTTCAGAAGCTCTATATCTTACATGTAAGAAAGGACGTCTGATATTTTGACCTAACATTTGATCATAAACAGTAGATGTTCCAGCAGGTATTAATATACCTTCTACGTTTCTTCTTCCTGGAGTACCAGTAGGATCGTATTCAATACCACCAGTAGCAGAATCATTTAGATATTTCCAGTCAGTTTTATAAAAGTCATAAGAACCTCTTCTAAAACCAGAGAAACCAAAATTAAGTGCCATTTCAGCTTCGTTGTCAAAAAGACCATAAGAAGCACCATTACCATCTGCGCCTTGAGTGCTACCATTTACTTGAGCAATCATATTGTCTATTTCTAAAGCAACAGTTCTATTTAAGAAAAGCATATTTTCTTCAATAGCACCTTCTTTATCTAAACCTTTAAGTATTTCATCAAAGTCATCTAAAGCTCCAGAACCACCAGCAGCAGCAGCAAATCCAGCCATAATATTACCTCTATCTGCTACAGCAGCAAATAAACCTTCAGATCCTAAATCAGTACTTAAATTAGAAGTAGCATCAGCTTTTTCAGCTTCAACCATTGCCATTTCCATATAATCTTCAAATCTTAATCTAGTTTCAGATTCAGCTTTTAGATACCATAAGTATCCAGATGTACCATCTTCAGTAGCAACTTCAACCCAGCCGATTTGCGCAGCATCAGATCCGTTTATTTCAAACTTATCTCTAATGATAATTGGTTTGTTGTTGTATTGTGTAAAATCTGGTTCAATACTAAATACATTATTATCATAATCAGTACCAGATCCTTTTTCAAAAGCAGAACCATATACAAATACAGCAATTTCGTCATCAGCAGCAAATTTACCACCATTAGCTACTAATAAACCAGCAGAATCATAAGGATCTACAGTAATAGTAGCAGTTCTAGCAACACCAGCGCCACCACCAGCATATACATAAGCTGTGTCTCTTACACGGCACTTTTGCTCACCAGCTGCACCTAAAACAACAATAGTTTGGTAAGGTTTAATAGCTAATAGCTTGTTACCAACACCAGCCGCTGTGTCAGCAGGGTCAATAGTTATAGTTATAGTTTGAGTAGTAGGTACAGTTGCAGTATCATAAGATACGTGTAATCTATTTTGCTCAGACCAAATTACTTGATCAGAAGTCATAGGCATTTCAGCTCCTACCATTCTCAAGAAACCACCAATAGTTCGGTTTCCGTATCTTTCAACTTCAGCTTCATATAATTCAGGTAGATATTGCTGAGCAAAATCTCTAGTACCATCAGTAAAGCTTAAGTAGTTATTGGCTAAAGTCATCTGTTTTGGAGCAGGCTCCAATCCAGGTAAATTTGCGCCAGGATTTAAATTTCCCATTTTCTAAATTTTAATTATTTATTTTTATTTACTCTTAATTTTAACTTAGAACTATCTACACCACTAATTGCTTTTACTTTTAATCCATTGACAAACACATCACCTGTAGACGTAGTCCTTGGTTCATTACTTACGTTTTTGGATTTAGCCATCATATCTTTTACAGCATCGGCTTTGCCTTGCTCATAGAAATGATTAGCTATTGTATCAGCGTTTTCAGCAGCATAAATGGCTTTGTGGTAACCAGCATAATCTTTTACTTCACCTTTTTCATTTAGGAACTTCCCAACAAAATTAGTTAGATCAGATTGGGTGTTAGCAACACCATCAGTATCCGAAAGTCCATATCTAAATTTCTTTTCACCAATATTGAAGTCAAAACCTTTGAATTCTTGGTTAAAGAAGTTTTTAGTGTTACTTTGGAACCTCTTGTGTTGATCTTGAACCATTTTCTGTTCTTCGTTGTATCTATTGAAAAAGTCCATAGCCTTTTGTTGGTCTTGAGTTACGCCGGGTCTCAACTTGATTTCGTCGTAGTATTTACTCTTAGTGTCCTCTAAAAATTTACGGGCTTTAGCAATTTCTTCTTTGAAGGCAAGTTTCTTTTTCTTTATATCTCGCTCTTCATCCACGTCTTCGTCAAATGAAAAGTTATCTTCTAATAAGAAGTTAACCTCTTCCATATCTAAGTGTGGTTTAGTCTGTTTGTAGTATTCTCTAATTAAAGTATTGTCATCTACGTTGCTATAGTCAGCATTTAATCTAACGTAGTCTTCAACTGTACCACCTGTTTCTTCCATAAACTTAACTAACTTTTCTACATTTTCAGGTAAGTTAACTTCTGGTTTAGCAGGCTCTGGAGCAGTTTCCATAACTGGCTCTTTCTTTTCTTCTACCTTTGGCTCTTCAGTAATCTCTTGTATTGGAATTACTTTTTCTTCTTTGCTTTCTTCGGTAGGTTTTTCAGTTGTTTCTTCGATGTTTTCTTTAGAAACTTCTTCGCTAGCTTTGGGTTCGTCGCGAACAAGTACTTCATCTGTTGTTTGCTCTTGAACGGCATCTTCTACTTTTTCTTCTTTTTTAGATAAATCTACTTTTATTGTTTCTCCTTTGTTGGTAAGTTTTTTAGGTCTACCTGGTTTCTTTTTTATTTTAAAAGAACCTTCCTCTTTTACTTTTTCTGACATAATATAATATAATAGTTAATATAAAATTACTTAGGAGCAAATTGCTCTAAGCCAAATCCACCCATAGTATCATTACCTGCGGATTCAAAGTTCTTCGGTAATAAATCATTTTTTCTTTGATCTATTAACTCAGATTGTTGCGTTGCTTGTATTTTAGTTCGTTCGTCTTTACGATCTTCTTTAAATTCTTCTTGAGACTTTTTACTTTGACCTTGAGCTTGAGTAAGTTGCATATTGTAATTAAACTCTAGTTCCATTAACTGTTGTTTAATTTGTGCTTCTCTCTCCATCTTTTGTACTTCAAAATCAGATTTAGCTTTTTCAAGTTGCATTTTTTGCTCAGTTAGTATTTGTTGTTTCTGAGCTTCTGCCATAGCTGTTTGTTCTGCTAACTGTGCATTAGACTGTGCTTGCGCTTGCATATTAGCTTGTTGTGCTTGTTGGTCTCTAGCTGCTTTATCTTTTCTACGCTTTTTCAACATTTGATTAGCTAACTTTAAATTAGCAACTTCTCTAATGTCAATAGCATCTTCAAGATCTATTTGTCCAGCTTGTAAAGCTATTTGAATATTTTGTTCTAGTATTTGTTTTTGCTCTTCATCTGGCTCTAATTCTAAGAATATACCAAAGTCATGCATATTTAAACTAGATAGCTCTTCTAATGTTCCTACATTATATCTAGATATACTAGACATTAAAGACTGTTTAGTCATTGGAAACATTAAAGCATCAGCTACTCTTAATGATATGTTTTCACAAGTTCTAAGAGTTAAATATAAACTAGCTTGTAACACATGTCTTGTAGCTACATTTGAATTAGCGGCAGCAAGTTTTTGTAAACCAACTAATGATTGCTTGTCTGGTAGCGTACCATCTCTAGCTTCATTAAGTCCGGTCACGTCTCTAATCATTTTAAGATAATACTCATAAGTTTGTATCAATGATTGTATTTTACCCATACCATTTGATGTAGCAAGTTCTTGTATTGGAACTTTGCCTGGATTCATACCACCATCTTGCGTCATTGATCTACCAACTATACTACCAGTCTGGAAATACATATTTAATGCCTCAGCTGGATTATAATTAGTACCATTACCTAAATCTACCTCTGCTAAACCATCTATATCCATATAAACACCATCAGGCACTATTCTAGACATCACCTGTTGTAGCTTTAGATGAGTTAACTGTATCATATCAGCAAAACCAGTTATTCTGCTTACAATTGATTCTATACGGCCTTTATACAATCTAGGAGCTACGATGTTATAGTTCATATTAACTTTAACAGTGTCAGCATATGGTCTTGTCATATTTTCAGCCATTTGCCATCTTAACATTTTTTCGTGCCCTAGTATTTTAGCTCCTGAGTATAATACTTCAATTGATCTATATGCCTTTTTAAAGTTGTCACCATCTGGTGCTTCTATAAATGTATCTTGTTTTTCTAATGCTTTTTCAAGTCCTGATGCAGTTTGCTTTATTTTAAATACTTGGTTAGTAAAAGTTTTGTATTCAAAGTATAATACTTGCACTGTATCATCATCATAACGACCACTCCAGTTCCTAGTATAGTTTTGATTACCTGGATACTTTTGTATTTCTTCTAGTTCACTAGGTGTTAATTCAGGAAACTGCTTTTTAAGTTCTGCTAAACTAATAGGTTTTACTTCACCTACATAATATAAATCTTCAAAATTAGGATCTTCAGTATATGAATAAACTAAACTTGCTGGATCTACATAATCAACTGTAACACCTTCTGATCTGTTAAAACAGGTTTTAGTAGCTGCAATACCTAATATAGTTAAATCTTGATTTAATCTTCTTCTAGTTAAATCATATTTGTTTTTAGCTAATATATTATTAATAACTTCTTCTTCAGCTACTTCAATAGATTCTTTATAATCCATTTGCATATGAAGCTGTAGATCTTCTTCGCTTTCCATCTCTAAACCTTTACCTTGTGATTTAGAAACATCAAGACCTGTCATTTGTTGTATTTGGTTGATAAGATCTTTTTGCATCATGTCTCTCTGTAGAGCTTCAGCATAAGCAGTTCTTTTCATTATAGACTCAGGATCTTGAGCATAAGCTTTAATATCGTAAGATCTTTGAGACATACCATTTACAACAATATCTACAAACTTAGGTATAACTGGTACGGGCTTCCAGTCTAAGTTTAAATAAGATAAGTCGCCATTAATAGATAATTCGTCTTTGTATTTTTGAATAGATTGTTCTCCTCTAGCATAAAGTCTTAGTTTATGGAAATTATTATAGTTCGTATTAAATCTATCGTACCAACCTCTGTCGTTTCTAAACCACTCAGACTCTATGGCTCTACCTACTTGTAAACCATACTCATAAGAAGCTTTTTCAACATCTGGCACAACCTGATCCGGAAAAGAACTATTGTAATTAGTATTTATCATCTATTTTATTTTTGAATTATAACCCGTGTTATCATATCTTTTAATACCTAAAGCTACAGTTTTTGTTTGTCTTTTGTTAACAGGTGTATACCTATTTTTATTACAAGCCATAATAGCTAAACCTGAGCTTATCGAAGCATCGTGCTTTGTTCTATTGTTAATATTGAACTTAGACCAATCTTCTAATGTCTTTTGATGGTACATATCACCGTAACCATCTTCTTTTAATCCTACATAGTTTTCTATATAAGATTCTATAGCAGCAGCATGTGCTTGCTTAATATCTTCACTTGTGTTAGGTATTCCACCTATTTCTTTTTCAGTGGTTGATAGTTTATTCCATATTTTATCAGGACGATTCATAGAATAACCTCTGTAACCTCTTCGCTTCAAATAGTATAAAAACCTAGGTTTGTTATTTTCAGCAAGTATAGGCATGCCATAAAATACCATAGCCATTAATACATCTTCAAAGAATATCTCAGCTGTTTGTGGCCTTGATATATATTCTAAAAAGAAATGATTTGGCGGTACGTCTTCCATTGAAAACTTTGTAAGTCCGTGTAAAGCTCCGTTAGAACCCTTGCCATCAACTGTTCCTGATATATCATAACTATCTAAACCAAATGCTCCAGTGTGTTCATTTCCAGGGTATTTAACTCCATTCTTTAGTATCACTCGATTTTGAAGACTTTTAGGTGGTACCCAACTTATCTGGAACCTACCTGATCTATTTGGGCTAAATATAACCCTTGAATCTTTAATACCATTTTCCCATTGAAAGCTACCTGTTGTAACAGCTGCTGAATTATTAAGCTCAGCATTAAAATCAATTTGTTCGTATATTTTAGTTAAGTTAAATAAACTATCTTTTGTTTCATCTCTGAAAGCATGTGCTTCAGTTCTTGGAAACTGTCTATAGTATTCATTTAAACCATCAGGATCTTCTCTTAAACCGTCAACTTCGTTTTCCCAGTGCTCGATAACTCCCGTTGTAATTTCATAGCCATCAACTCCTTTGATTGGAGTTTTGCCTCCAACGAAGACAGGTAGTCCATTAGTATCGATGAATCCTTCGTAGTTCCATTCCATAGGAATGAACAAGCTATAGAGCCCAGAAGATGTTTGTCCGTTTCTATTTCTTTTAGTAACGTCTGAAGCGTAGTATAATTTTTTGAAGTTGTCTCCACCTTTGTCTAAAGCATTTGAAGTTGAGCCCATCATACATTTACCTACGATTCTTGATCCTAGCCTTAATGTAGTTTTTGTAACTCTCCAGTTGTTTAATATATTATCAGGTCTTTCCCATTTACCACTTTCATCATGTGCTAATAGTTTTAGCTTTTCACCATCATAAGAGTTATCACCTGTATTTTTCCAGTCAATAGTTGTATCAAGTCCGTCTAGTTCTCTAAGCTGTTCATTCGATTCAAGCTTTCTTCTAGTAAGTTTCGATGCTGGAACACGATATGCCAATTCAGTTTTCGGCCGGTCCATACCATCTTGAATGGGTTTAAAAAAGAACGGGTAGTTAACTGATATGGGTACAACTTTATCTGTGAACATTTTTTTGGCATCTGCTCCAGACTTGGAAAGTATTCCAAATCTAGCATCGGAAGATATTGTAGCTTGGTTGACAAGCTCTGCGCTTGACATAAAAGAGAATCCAGATCGTCTGTTTTTGAGGTAGCACATGCCGTAACATCTTGCATCTGCTTTACATGCTTCCCAAAATATAAAGAAGAGTCTGTTTGCTTCTCTAAAGTCTGGTGCTCCAATGTCAATCTTTGACCATTGCAAGTACATGTAATGAGTGCCAGTAATGTAAGTATTAATACCATTATTGTAAAACCAATACCCTTGTTCTCTTCTTGTAAATTCATTGTCAATATAATCGTACCATTTCTCTTTAAATTCAGCTGGATATTCCTCCCAGTCAAATCTACTTTTAATATTACTTAATTCTTTTGGGTATTCTTGCTTTTCCCAATACTGCTCCGCTTTTTCTTTACTTCGTTTAAACGGTT
>Ga0228622_1000284_pt1 | contig 31353 bp, 26 predicted proteins | sample 26DmetaG_FD_186035 | JGI IMG/M metagenome (GOLD analysis project Ga0228622, IMG submission 186035) | Seawater microbial communities from Monterey Bay, California, United States - 26D | ecosystem: Environmental > Aquatic > Marine > Coastal | place: USA: California | collected 2016-10-01
AAGGTTTTGAAAGCCTCTCTACTATGAACGAAAGTTTAGAGATTGGTTTTAGTGATGCTCTTGAGAGAATATCTGGTTTTTCTAGTTTAAGGAGTTTAGGAGGTCAATTAAATATAAGTAACAATCTTGTTTTAACAGAAATACCTTCATTTAATAATTTGGTAACTATTTCTAATGATTTAAACTTTACCTCTAACCCAACTTTAATGCAAGTAGATGGGTTTAATAGTTTAGAACTTATTGGAAACGATTTAAATGTAGAATCTATTAGAAGCTTAACAGGCTTTACCAAGTTAAAAAAAATAACAAGTTTTGTAGATATAAGAAAAAGTACTGTAGAAATAATTCCAAGTTTTGAAAGCTTAGAAGAGGTTGGTGCAGGCTTTAGAATTTCTGATACAGGAATTAAAGAAATATCAGGTTTTAATAACCTACTAAAAGTTGGGCATATATTTTTCTTAGAAGATTGGTTTATTGTAAAAAATAATCCAGCTTTAAATAAAGTGCAAGGTTTTGGTAGGTTTATTCTAGTTGATGGTAAAGTAGAAGTAACAAATAATCCATTATTATCTGATTGCAGTTGGCTCTGTAACTTATTAAATAATGGAGAAATTACAGGTGACTTAATCATACAAAATAATATAGGTGATTGTATAAATGCACTTACTGTAATACAAATTTGTGATATTGATTTTGATGATGATAAAATAGCAGATGTTATAGATGTAGATGATGATAATGATGGTATTTTAGATATTGATGAAGGAAACAGAAATGTAGATACAGATGGAGATGGATATCCAGATAGCATAGATTTAGATAGTGATAATGATGGTTGTTTTGATGTTTTAGAAGCAGGTTTTTCAGACCCAAATTCTGATGGTATTTTGGGTGATTTACCTGATGAAGTAAATAAAAATGGAAGAATTATTAATGAAACTACTGGTTATACAACACCTCTAGATACGAACAATAATACAATTTTTGACTTTCAAGAAATTAGCACATTAGATCCAGGAAAAAATAATATTGTAGAATTTTGTCCATCATCACCAATAGTAGATTTAGTAACTCTATTAAATGGAAATCCAGAACCAGGAGGTGTCTGGTCTCCTGCATTAATAAGTGGTACAGGTGTTTTTGATCCTTTAAATGATGCACCTGGTTTATATACTTATACACATTATAATCCTATTTGTGGAGAAAGAAGTGCACAGTTAATTGTAGAATTGCCAAGTAGAAATAATGCAGGTTTAGATGCAGAAATCACAATTTGTGATAAAGATACAACTGTAGATTTATTCGATCAATTAAATGGTAATCCAAGTCCTGGTGGTTCTTGGTCACCAGAATTAGAAAGTGGAGGTAGTATTTTTGATTCTAGTAAAGATGAAGAAGGCGTTTATGTGTATACAGTTTTCGATCGTACTTGTGGTGCTATTTCTTCTAAAGTAACTGTAAAAAAAACAGAGAAGCCAAACTCAGGAATAAGTAGTAAGGTTTCTATATGTGAGTTTGCTAATCCTATAAATTTATTTGATTATTTAGGTGGAGAACCAGATACAAACGGAACTTGGTCTACAACATTAAATGCAGCTACTACTAGTTTAGTAACAAGTGTTATTAGTCCTAGTATTAATTCTCCTGGAGTTTATACCTACACTGTAGATAATGGAGCCTGTGGAGTGTCTACATCTACAGTAGAAGTTGAGGTTTTACAAGATAATGAGCTTACAAATGTAACTATTAAAGTCAATGATTTTTCTTCAACAAATAATAATATTGAAGTATTTGTAAATTCAGAAAGAGAGTATGAATATTCTTTAGATGGTGTTAGTTATCAAAAAGAAAACAAGTTTAATAACCTTTCTGGTGGTAACCAAAAAGTCTATGTAAGAGGTGTAGATGGTTGTGAGTTTTATATAGAAACTGTTTTTGTAAAAACATATCCTACTTTTTTTACCCCTAATAACGATGGTGATAATGATTTTTGGCAATTAAAAGACTTTCCAAACATAAATTATATAGTCTACATTTATAATAGATTTGGTAAGTTAATTAAAGAATTTCCTAGCAATATTGGTTTTTGGGATGGCACCTATAGAGGAAGTCCTTTAGAATCTTCTGATTTTTGGTTTAAAGTGGTAACTGAAAATGGTGAAATTTATTATGGAAACTTTTCTTTACTTAGAAAATAATTTTATAAAAATAGACTTATTTTTGTGCTAAAAATTATTTTTTATGAATACCATTAACGAAACACATTATAATTTTCCTGGTCAAAAATCTGTTTACAAAGGAAAAGTAAGAGAAGTTTATAATATAAATGATGAGCTTTTAGTAATGATTGCAACAGATAGGCTATCTGCTTTTGATGTAATTATGCCAAGGCAAATACCTTTCAAAGGGCAAATTTTAAATCAAATTGCTACAAAAATGATGAATGATACTTCAGATATTGTTCCAAATTGGTTAATAGCAAATCCAGATGCAAATGTTGCTGTGGGTCATTTATGTGAGCCTTTTAAGGTAGAAATGGTAATTCGTGGTTATTTGTCAGGTCATGCAGCTCGTGAATATAAAGCAGGTAAACGTCTTTTATGTGGTGTAGAAATGCCAGAAGGATTAAAAGAGAATGATAAATTTCCTGAGCCAATAATAACTCCATCAACAAAAGCAGATAATGGTGAACATGATGAAGATATTTCTAGAGAAGATATACTTGCTAAAGGTATCGTTTCTAAAGAAGATTATTTAGTTTTAGAAGATTACACTCTAAAATTATTTAAAAGAGGTACAGAATTAGCTGCTAAAAGAGATTTAATTTTAGTAGATACTAAATATGAGTTTGGTAAAACAAAAGAAGGTAAAATTGTATTGATAGATGAAATACATACTCCAGATTCTTCTCGTTATTTTTACGCTGATGGTTATCTAGAAAGGCAAAATAAAGGTGAAGCTCAGAAACAATTATCTAAAGAATTTGTGCGTCAATGGTTAATAGAAAACGGTTTTCAAGGTAAAGGCGGACAACAAATTCCAGAAATGTCTGATGATAAAATTTTAGAAATTTCTAATAGATATATTGAGTTATTTGAGCAAATTACTGGAGAAAAATTTGTAAAAGCTAACACAGATAATGTATTAAAAAGAATAGAAAATAATGTTTTACAGTTTTTATCTTAATGAAAACAGCTACAGTAAAACAAATTAAAGACGAATTATCATACAAATCTGCAAATGAGTTAAAAGAGCTATGTTTACATTTATCTCGTTTTAAAAAAGAAAATAAAGAATTACTTACTTATTTATTGTTCGAAGCTCATAATGAAGAAGCTTATGTACTTTCTATAAAAAATCAAATTGATGCTCAGTTTGATGAAATAAATACAAAAAGCTATTATTATATTAGAAAGAGCTGTAGAAAAATTTTATCTCAAGTTAAAAAGTATATAAGATATTCTAAAAAGAAAGAAACAGAGGCTGAATTATTAATTCACTTTTGTAAGAGTATTAAAGAAAATATACCCACTTATTATAAAAGTCAGCGTTTGCAAAGTATTTTCAATACACAGGTTAGAATGATAAAAAAAGCAATAGAAAAATTGCATGAAGATTTACAATATGATTTTCAATTGGAACTAAATCAACTTACTGATGAATCCTAAAGAAAGACCAATTTTAGAAAACATTGTTAAAGATGATACTCTAGAAATAGAGTCTTTTCAAAACAAAACACTTCGTCCGATAATTAAAATGCAGCATGAAATACTTACAGCTTGTTTTAATAATTATTTAGAAGAAAAGAAAATTAAATTATTAGACTTATCAGTATCACAAAAATTAAATAAAATAAAATCTATTCTAATAAAAGATAATAGTTTTAAAAAATTAATATTTGGTGTTATAATTGCTTATTTCTCATTAAGTGAACTTAGTTTTTATTTTAAGAACAAGAGAGAAGTTCATAGAAGAATTACCAATATTACTGTTCAAAGACTACAGGATACTTTAATCGATAAAAAATAAAAACCGCTACAAATTGTAGCGGTTTAAATCAATCAACCAAAAAACTTCTTTATTTATTTTCGCTAGAACGCGAAATACTTCGAGAAGTATTATTTTATTACTTTTTTATAGTAATCTATTTAACACTACAAATATAAAAACTAATTGTTTAATAAAATGTTAAAATAAATAAACAATAATAAGTAATTGTTATGTTGTTATAAGACTTAATTATATTATTGAGGCATTACAACTGAATCAATAGCATGTATAACACCATTAGATGCAGCAACATCTGTTAAAACTACTGTAGATGTGTTTCCTTTTACATCAGTTAAAATAACTTTACCATCTTTTAAAGATGCAGTTAATTGGCCTCCTTGTACAGTTTTTATAACAAATTTCCCATTATTATCTGTAATAGCTTTTACTACATCTTTAGCTTTAAATTCACCAGCTACAACATGGTAAGTTAAAATAGCAGTTAATAATTTTTTATTTTCTGGTTTTAATAAAGTGCCTACTGTTCCTTCTGGTAACTTAGCAAAAGCATCATTTACAGGTGCAAAAACAGTAAAAGGACCTTTACTATTTAAGACGTCTACTAAACCAGCTGCTTTTACAGCTGCTACTAATGTTGTAAAATTATCATTAGAAGCTGCAACTCCTACAATAGTTTTTTCTTCACTAGTTTCTTTTTTGATTTTTTTGTCATTTTCTGGATTAGTAACATTTGCAACACTAGATAAAGAAATTGATAATGCGAATAAAGTTAATGAGAATAATTTTTTGAAATTCATTTTAATTATGTTTTAAGTTTACAACAAAATTAGGTAGCGTAAGACTACATTTTGTTTAATTATAAGTTAAAAAAAATAAACAAAAAGTTAAAGTTTCTAAAAAAAGACACTTCTAGTGTCTTTTTATTTAAATAAGTTGATTGATATTATTTTTTAGATGACATAAGTTTCTTTTGGTATCTTCCTTGTACTATATCTGTTATGATTAAAATAGCAATTACAAAGTAGAAAGTTGTTTTGCTCATTGGTACAATTTCGTTTCCAAATAGTTTTATATGAGCTAAATGACCTCCTTCTGTAACTAACATAATACCTACAATAAATAGTATAAATAACCCTAATACTTCATACATTCTGTTTTTTGCCAAAAATTCAGATACCTTATCTGCTAAGAATAACATCAATAATCCACTTACAACAATAGCTATTGCCATAATTATAAAAGCTGTAGTAGAGTTTTCTATGCTAGATGTAAGACCTATTGCAGCTAAAATAGAATCAAAAGAAAAAACTAAGTTCATAATTACAATACTAAAAATTGCAGCATTAGCTGTTTTTTTAGATTTATTATCTACCATTTCTGAATTATCAAGATCTTTAGTAGATATCATGTGCCAAATTTCTTTTATTGCTGTATAGATGATAAAACCACCCCCTAAAAGTACTATAATGCTATGTCCATTAAAAGCAAAGCTTACAACATCTTCTATTTTTCCTGTTAAAAAAGAGAAAGGCTCTTTAAAATAATCTATAATTGAAACTAATAAAAACAGTAAAATAATTCTAAGAATAATAGCTATTAAAATTCCTAATTTTCTAACTCTTTTTTGTTCTATAAGTGGAGCTTTTTTAGATTCTAATGAGATATATAAAAGGTTGTCAAAACCTAATACAGCTTGCAGCATGACAAGCATTAAAAGTGTAAATAAATTTTCTAACATAATTTAAGTTTAGTTAATTTCAAATGTATTTTAATATTAGATATTTGGCAATTGTTATTCAAATAAATTTTAAAATATGTAATTATATAATATTCGAAGGCTTACAAAGGCAATTAATATAGCAGTTGCTTTTTTTAATTGAATAGGAGTAAAATAAGAACTACTTATTCTATTACCTATTTGGCCACCTATAAAAACTGTAAATAATAAAATTGTGGTTAAATTCCAATCTATTATAAAATCTGGATTTTGATATTGACCAATTAATCCAGCAATAGAGTTTACTAGAATAAATAAACTAGCAGTTGCAGCAATTTTTTTTGGAGTATCCCAATTTGTAAGGTGTAATAAAGGAGCTAAAAAAATACCACCTCCAATGCCAACCATACCAGAAATAAAACCTATAAATCCTCCTAAACCAGCATTTTTAAAATAATTAGGTTTACTTTTACTTATATTGGATGAGCTAATTTTTTTGGATAGCCACATGCTTATGGATGTAAATAATAAAGTTATACCTAATAAAATAAAAAAGAAATGTTGACTTATCTTAATGTTTCCTCCTAAAAAAGCAAAAGGAACACTTAAAGAAACTAATGGTATAATTTTTTTCCAGTCTATTATTTTATTTTTAGAGAAAAGAAATACATTTCCACAGACCACAATAATATTACATAATAAAGCAGTTGCTCTAATTTGGGTAAATGTAATACCTGTAAGTGCTAAAATTGCCAAATAACTTGAGCCACCTCCAAACCCAACTGAAGAGTACAAAATTGCCACAATAAAAAACAACAGTATAATGTACCAATTGTTAATGATTAATTCTAAAATTATATCTACACTCATTATCAACAAATATATTATTCTCTATAACATAACATGTTTTATTATCTCAAAATTTGCTTTTTAGCGTTATTTTTATGTTGTAAGTAGAAAAAATTAAAATAAAGAAGAAAGCTTTCTTAAATTCGGAATTCAGTTTATCATTTAAAATTAAGAATCTAAAACTCTAAAAGAAAAAATTAATTTCTATTTTTAGAAAGTTTTAAAACCTTCAAAAACATTATGAGTAACTACCATATTAAACACTTAGAAGAATATTTTCAAGTTTACAGAAAATCAATAAGAGAGCCAGAAAATTTTTGGGAAGAAATTGCTGAAGAACATTTTTTATGGAGAAAATCTTGGAATAAAGTTTTAAAATGGGACTTCTCTAAACCAGAAGTAAAGTGGTTTGAAGGAGCTCAATTAAATATTACAGAAAATTGTATAGACAGACATTTAGGAACAAGAGGTAATAAAACTGCAATTTTATTTGAACCTAATAATCCAAATGAACCAGCAGAGCATATTACTTATAAACAACTTTTTGAAAGAGTAAATCAATTTGCCAACGTATTAAAAGAAAACGGAATTCAAAAAGGAGATAGAGTTTGTATTTATGTACCAATGATTCCTGAGTTGGCAATTGCAACTTTAGCTTGTGCAAGAATTGGTGCAATTCATTCAGTAGTTTTTGCAGGTTTTTCATCAACAGCATTAGCTACAAGAATTAATGATGCAGATTGTAAAATGGTAATTACTGCAGATGGTTCTTTTAGAGGTGCAAAAACTATTGATTTAAAAGGTATTGTAGATGAAGCATTAGAATCTTGTAATTGTGTAGAAACTGTTCTTGTGGCAAAAAGAATAAATTCTGATATCAATATGAAAGAAGAACGTGACAAATGGTTACAACCTTTATTAGATGAAGCATCAACTGAATGTGTTGCAGAAACTATGAACGCAGAAGATCCTTTATTTATATTATATACATCTGGTTCTACAGGAAAGCCAAAAGGTATGGTTCATACAACTGCAGGTTATATGGTTTATACAGCATATACGTTTAAGAATGCTTTTCAATATCAAGAAGATGATGTGTATTGGTGTACTGCAGATATTGGTTGGATTACAGGGCATTCTTACATTGTGTATGGCCCTTTAGCAAATGGAGCAACATCAATAATGTTTGAAGGAGTACCAAGTTATCCAGATTTTGGTCGTTTTTGGGAAATCGTAGAAAAACATAAAGTCAATCAATTTTATACTGCTCCAACAGCTATTAGGGCATTAGCAAAACACGGAACAGAATTGGTAGATAAATATGATTTATCATCTTTAAAAGTTTTAGGCTCTGTAGGAGAGCCTATAAACGAAGAAGCTTGGCATTGGTATAATGATACTATTGGTAAAAAGAAAAGCCCAATAATTGATACTTGGTGGCAAACAGAAACAGGAGGGATGATGATAACTCCACTACCATATGTAACTCCCACAAAACCAACATATGCAACACTACCATTTATAGGAATTCAACCATGCTTAATGGATGAAAATGGAAATGAATTACAAGGCAATCAAGTTGAAGGTAGATTGTGTATTAAATTTCCTTGGCCAAGTATGGCTAGAACCATTTGGGGAAATCATCAACGTTATAAAGACACCTATTTTTCTGCCTTTAATAACATGTATTTTACAGGTGATGGTGCTTTGAGAGATGAAGTTGGGTATTATAGAATTACAGGTAGAGTAGATGATGTAATCATAGTATCTGGTCATAATTTAGGAACAGCACCTATTGAAGACGCTATTAATGAACATCAAGCAGTTGCAGAAAGTGCCATTGTTGGTTTTCCTCATGATATTAAAGGGAGTGCATTATATGGTTATATTACTTTAAAAGATTCTGGAGAAGACAGAAACCATGATAATGTCAGAAAAGAAATTAATCAATTAATTACTGATAAAATTGGACCTATTGCCAAATTAGATAAAATTCAATTTACAGAAGGATTACCAAAAACACGTTCAGGAAAAATAATGAGACGTATTTTACGTAAAATCGCATCAAATGAAATAGATAATTTAGGAGATGTATCTACCTTGTTAAATCCTGAAGTAGTTCAAAGTATAATTGATAATAAATTGTAAGTATTTTTATTTAGTTCGACTTTTTATAAAACTAAAAAACAAATCCATGAAAAAACTAATTTTATTAGTATTTGCAATAACTATTATTTCGTGTAAAGATCAACCTAAAAAAGAAGTAAAACAGAATAAAAACATTGAGAAACAAGAAGTTTTTCCAGAAGAATTAGGTAAAGTTTTTAATTCTCATGGAGGTTTAAATGTTTGGAGAAAAACAAAGGTGTTATCTTTTAATAAAGGTGAAGAAGCGCACACTGTAGATTTACAAACTCGTAAAACAGTAATAAATTCACCAAATTATTCTTTAGGATTTGATGGCAATGAAGTTTGGTTAGATGAAGAAAAAAAAGGAGATTATAAAGGAAACCCAGAATTTTATTATAACCTTTATTTTTATTTTTATGCAATGCCTTTTGTGTTAGCAGATGATGGAATTATCTATGAAAAATCTAACTCAATTACTTTTAAAGGAGTTGAATACCCAGGAATAAAAATTTCATATAAATCTAATATTGGGACTTCATCTGATGATAATTACATTGTGTATTTCAATCCAAAAACTTATCAAATGGAATGGTTAGCTTACACAGTAACTTTTACTTCAAAAAAGCCAAATGATAGGTATAATATCATTAGATATAACAGCTGGGAAAATGTAAATGGACTAATTTTACCAAAAGAAATTACTTGGTACAAAAAAGATGATAATGGAAACCCAACTGAAACAGCTAGAGCACCAACTAAATTTACACTTCCTTTAGTAAGTGAAGCAAAACTGGCAGACTCCTTTTTTCAAAAGCCAGTTAAATAGTTTTTAGTCTGCTTTCTATTTTATCATACACCATACAATAATAATCATGAAACCTTGGCAACAGAACGTTTTCAAGGTTTTTTGTTGATGTTAAGACCTCTAAATCAAAAAGTTTAACACCTTCAACTTCATCTTTTTGTAAAATTAGTTTTTCTACTGAGGATTTTAATTCGGCTATAAAAACATGATGGTGTTCGTTATCTATAATTCCGTTTTTATGTTCTACATGATGAATTCTTGTACCAATTTTAAATAATTCTTCCTCAGTTATAGGTAACCCAAGTTCTTCAAAAACTTCTCTTTTAGCAGCTGTTAAGATATCTTCCCCAGCAGCAATATGACCAGCTACAGAAATGTCCCATAAACCAGGAAATACTTTTTTTGTGAAGGCTCTTTGTTGTAATAATATCTTTTTATCTGCAGTATATAACCAAATATGAACAGTTGCATGAAACCAGCCGTTTTTATGTGCTTCAGATTTTAAGGCTATTTTTCCTGTTGGTTTTCCATCAGAAGTTAAGATGTCTATCAGTTCGTCCATTTACAAACAAGATTTTATACAGCTAACTAGTTTATTAAAATCTTCTTTTGTATTATACACATGACAAGAAATACGAATGTAATTTCCACGAAAAGAGATAAAAATATTGTTTTCTTTTAGCTTTGATTTTAGTAATTTAATATCAAGTAACTCTGGTAATTCCACTCCAAATAAATGGTGAGCTCTAAAATTTTCATTCTCAAAGAAACAACCTAATTTTTTGAGTTCTACAACTAAGTCTGCAGTAATTTCTTTACAATATTCTTGTATTGCATTTGGTGTCCATTTCAGAACCTGTTGTAAGGCTGTAATTTGCATTTTTGTATGTATAAAACTAGCATGCTCACCTACAGAATATCTATTGGCTAAAGGTTTGTAATGAGGTTGATAGGAGGTAAGTCCACTCATTTTATGGCTATTGTAACGATTGCTCCAGTTGTCTTCTATGGGATTTCCATCATCAAAATAGTCACCAAAATAACCATAACCACAACCATAAGGTCCAAATAGCCACTTATAACCTGCACAAATTAAAGCGTCTGGCTGAATTTCTTTAACAGAAAAAGGTAAAGCTCCAACAGATTGACTGCCATCAATAACTAATAAACTATTAAACTTTTTTGATTTTTCTCTTATTGATTTTAAATCGAATAATGTTCCATTTGCCCAATGAAGATTACCTAAAGCAACTACTTTTGTTTTTTCAGAAATAGCATTTAGAATAGCTTCATTCCATTTTTTTCCTCTATTGTTTTTAGTTTTTGGCATAGCAACAATATGTAACTTTGCATCAAATTTAGTTGCCAGTTTTTCCCAAACATAATAGTTACTAGGGAATTGAGTTTCAACCAAAAGAATTTCATCATCTTTTTTTAAGGTGATATTATTGGCTACTGTAGCCATTCCATAAGATACAGAAGGTAGGTTTGCAATTCTATTATAATCATCAACGTCTATAATTTTTGCAAATAGTTTTTTCAGTGCTTTTGGAGGTTCAAAATAACTATCTCCAACAATTTTATAAGGATGACTTTTTTCTAAAACCCCCTCAATTCCTGCTTCTTCAACTGATTTAAAACTAGGTGATTGTGCTGCAATATTTAGATAAGTAATATCTTCTGGAATACTAAATAAATGTTTTTGATTTTTTAATTCCATAAAACTTTAATTAAAAAAAGCGAAGTTAATAACTCCGCTTTTATAGTTTATTCAAAATAAGAGAAAGTGTCTCCTTCTTTAATTTTTAAAAGTGATTCGTAAATCATTTTAATTACATTTTCTACATCACTTCTATGTACCATTTCTACAGTTGTATGCATGTATCTTAAAGGTAAAGAAATTAATGCTGAAGCAACACCTCCATTGCTATAAGCAAATGCATCTGTGTCTGTACCTGTAGCTCTAGATAAAGCTGAACGTTGAAAAGGAATTTTATTCGCTTCTGCAGCATCAATAATTAAATCTCTTAATTTTTGCTGAACAGCTGGTGCATAAGCAACAACTGGTCCTTTACCTAACTCTAATAAACCTTGTTTCTTTTGGTCTATCATTGGTGTAGTTGTATCATGTGTAACATCTGTAACTATTGCAACATTAGGTTTTATAGTTTGAGTAATCATTTCTGCACCTCTTAAACCTATTTCTTCTTGAACAGAGTTTGTGATGTATAAACCAAAAGGTAATTTAATGTTGTTTTCTTTTAGTAAACGTCCAACCTCAGCAATCATAAATCCACCCATTCTGTTGTCTAAAGCTCTACAAACAAATTTGTCTCCATTTAAAACATGAAATTCATCTGGATAAGTAATTACACAACCCACATGAACACCTAATGCTAAAACTTCATCTTTTGTAGCACAGCCTACATCAATACAAATGTTATCTGGTTTTGGAGCTTCTTCATTAGATTTGTCTCTTGTATGTATTGCTGGCCATCCAAAAACACCTTTAACAATGCCGTTTTTAGTATGAATATTTACTACTTTACTTGGTGCAATTTGATGATCTGACCCTCCATTTCTAATCACATAAATTAAGCCATTATCAGAAATGTAATTTACATACCAAGAAATTTCATCTGCATGGCCTTCTATAACTACTTTATATTTCGCATCAGGATTTATTACACCAACTGCAGAGCCATAAGTATCTGTAATAAAGCTGTCTACATAAGGCTTTAGATATTCCATCCAAATTTTTTGACCTTCCCACTCGTAACCAGTTGGAGCAGCATTATTTAAATATTTCTCTAAAAATTCTAATGATTTTTCGTTTAAAATTGATTTTTCTGACATAATATCTTTTCTGTTTCTGTAAAAATAAAACGTTTTTTAGGATTTTAGAACTATAAATCATAAAAAAAATGTAACATTTACACTTATGCAACTACTTATTAAACAATTATAAAAACTAACTTTAATGAAAAACTTTAAACTATTCTTATTTTTAACAACATGTCTATTTTTTTTGAACTGTTATACAGTTACAGAAAGTAAATCTAGTAGTAATCCAGATTTTAAAGTTGGCAAAGCTGGCTTCGAAAAAAGATTAAAAAGACAATTTGATTTCGATAAACTATCTATTGGGTTTTACACAACAAAAAAGAATGGATTATCAAAAGAGAATGGGTTAAATTTAACTTTTAAAATTAATAATTTAGAGAATATAAGCGATAGTCTAATAAACTCATATACAGATGTGATTAAAGAAGAAGTTAAAGCTAATTTATTACATTTTAAAGATTATAATTATATAAATATTACCTTTGAGAATGAACTTACAAAAGGAATTTTACGAAAAGTTAATTCTATAAAAATTAAAAAACAGCTAAACTAAACTAAGTACAGTATGAAATTAGTAATACAAAATTTAACAAAGACATATAAAAACGGAGTAAAAGCTATAGACAATTTAAGTATTGAAATAGGAACAGGCATGTTTGGATTACTAGGGCCAAATGGAGCAGGTAAATCTTCTTTAATGAGAACAATTGCAACATTGCAAAGCCCAGATTCTGGATCTATTACTTTTGGGGATATAAATGTATTAGAAGACAATATGTCTCTAAGAAAAGTATTAGGATATTTACCACAATCTTTTGGAGTTTATCCAAAAATGTCTGCTGAAGATTTGTTAGATTATTTTGCTACTTTAAAAGGTATCTCTAACAAAACTGAAAGAAGAGCAATTGTAAAAGAAGTTTTAGAAATTACTAATTTATATGATGTTAGGCGTAAACATGTAGCAGGTTATTCTGGTGGTATGAAACAACGTTTTGGTATTGCTCAGCTATTATTAAACAATCCAAAATTAATTATTGTTGATGAGCCAACAGCAGGTTTAGACCCTGCAGAAAGACATCGTTTTTTAAATGTTTTGCGTGAAGTAGGTACTAATTGTACCGTTATTTTTTCTACCCATATTGTAGAGGATGTAAAAGAATTGTGTAATGAAATGGCTATTTTAAATGGAGGTAGAATATTAAAGCATACTACACCTCAAGAAGCTACAGGAGTTTTAAAAGGTACCATTTGGCAAAAGACTATTGAAAGAGAAGAGTTAGAAGAAAACGAAAAATTATACAATATTTTATCTTCTAATTATAATCAAGATAATACTTTAAATTTTAGAGTACATGCTACTGAAAAACCTTCTGAAGCTTTTGTTGAAGTTGAGCCTCAATTAGATGATGTTTATTTTATTGCACTAAAGCAAGATGAACCAGAATTAGTCTAATTCACTTTATTTTAAATCATCTAAAATTAAATTATGTTTTCAACGATATTTAAGCAAGAATTAAAATACTGGTTTAATAAACCAGCATTTTATATTTATTTAGCCATATTTTTAGGATTATCCTTTTTCTTGTCAGCTGCTTCAGCTGGTTTTTTTGATACGATAACAGCTACAACTGGTTCATCAAGAATAGTAAATTCACCAACAGGAGTAAGAAATGTTTTTAATGGGTTAACCGTTTTTATTTTCTTTTTATTTCCATCAATTATAGGGGTGTCTATTTATAGAGATTATAAAAGTGAAATGCATACCATTTTGTATTCGTATCCTTTTACAAAAGCCAATTATTTATTTGCAAAGTTTTTTAGCGGAATTGTAATTGTTTCATTAATAGTACTTTCTATTGCTTTAGGAATGATAATAGGTTTTCGTTTTCCAGGTACAAACCCAGATCTTATAGACACATTTAATGGTACAACATATTTATTAACCTATTTGATTTTTATTTTACCAAATGTCTTACTTTTTGGAGCCATTGTGTTTGCTGTAGTTGCGTTTTCAAGAAATATTGCAGCTGGTTTTATTACAGTTATTGTATTATTATTTGTTCAAGGAGTTGTAGCCAGTATTTTAGGAGAACCAGAACAGAGAACTTTATTGGCATTATTAGATCCTTTTGGAGATGGTGCTGTTATTTATTACACAAAATATTGGACGCCATCAGAACAAAACGAATTACAAATACCTATTAAAGAAATGGTTATTTACAATCGATTATTATGGTTAGGGATTTCAACTTTAATATTTGGTTTAGTATATCGTTTCTTTGCATTTAGTCAAAATGCATTATCAATTTCCTTTAAAAAACCTAAAGGAGAAAGAGTTGTTAAAACCAATTTTAGTGGTATTACAAAAATTGTTTTGCCAGAAGTAACGTATAACCATTCTTTTAGTCAGAATTTAAAAACGATGTGGAAATTATCGAATATCGATTTTAAATACATTGTAAAAAGCTGGCCTTTTATTTCTATAGTTTTAGTGGGGTTAGTTTTGATGATAGTAGGGTTATCTGAAATAGGAAATATTTTTGGAACACCGACTTTACCAGTAACTTGGAAAATGCTAAATATTGGTGGTGTATTTTCTATATCTATAAATATCTGTACATTTTTATATGCAGGTATGTTAGTTAATAGAGCAAAAATTGCAAGAGCTAATCATTTGGTTGATGCTACACCAATTCCAAATTGGACTTTGTTGTTTTCTAAAGTAATAGCTTTGGTAAAAATGCAATGGATTTTACTAGCAGTAATAATGGTTTCTGGTATTCTTTTTCAAATGTATAATGGGTATTACAATTTTGAATTAGATCATTATTTTATAGAGTTATTTTTACTAAGTTTTTTGGGGTATTTTGTTTGGGCGCTATTATCTATTTTTATTCAGACGTTAATTGGTAATCCATATTTAGGGTTATTTATACTTTTAGTTATTTCTATAGGAATGCCATTTTTGTCTTTAGCTGGTATAGAGTTAAATATTTATAAATATAACCAAGGACCAGGCTTTGGCTATTCAGACATGAACGGTTATGGATCGTTTTTAACTCCATTTTTAATGTATAAGTTATATTGGATTTTATGTGGCTTATCATTATTAATTATAGCTGCTTTGTTTTGGGTAAGAGGCATACCATCTTCTTTTGGAGAAAGAATATCTATTGCAAAAAATAGATTTAAAGGAGGCTTTGCTATTAGCTTTATTATATTTTTTGTAGCTTTTGTAAGTTTAGGTTTTTCTATTTATCAAGAAACAGGAACTAAAGCCAATAAAACTTCTGCTAAAGAATTCGAATTAAGAAGAGTTGAGTGGGAAAAGAAATATAAAAAGTTCGAAAATTATGCGCAACCAAGAATTGTAGCTGTAAATGCAAACGTAAATATTTTTCCAAAAAAACGTTTTTATGATGCATCTGCAAAGTTTACAATGATTAATAAAACAGACCAAGCTATTGATAGTTTGTTCTTAAATCATAATTCTTTAAAAAGTACTTTTACTTTTAATAAGCCTAGTAAGTTGGTTTCAGAAGATACAATACACAATTTTGATATATATTTCTTCGAAAATAAAATAATGCCTGGAGATACTTTAGAACTTGAAGTTAAAGTAGAAAGTGAAAAAAATACTACCTACAGAAGAAGGTCTCCAATTAGAGAAAATGGTACTTTTATTAATAATTTTTCTATGTTTCCTTCTTTAGGATATTCATCAAATGGAGAATTAACAGACGATAAAACTCGTAAAAAATACGAGTTACCACCAAACGATTTAAAACCACATCCATCAGACTCAACAGCATTAGGAAACACCTATATTTCAAAAGATTCAGATTGGATAGATTTTGAAGCAACAGTCTCAACATCAAAAGATCAAATTGCAATAGCTCCTGGATATATACAAAAAGAATGGACTGAAAATGATAGAAGATATTTCCATTATAAAATGGATAATAAAATTTTAAACTTTTATGCATTTAATTCTGCTAGATACGAGGTTAAAAAAGAAATGTATAAAGGCATTAGTTTAGAGATTTATTATCATAAACCACATACTTTTAATTTAGATAGAATGATGAAGGGTATGAAAAGATCTTTAGATTACAATGGTAAAAATTTTAGTCCTTATCAATTTAGACAAGCTAGAATTATAGAATTTCCTAGAACAGGAGGTACTTTTGCTCAAGCATTTGCGAACACAATGCCTTTTTCTGAAGGTATTGGTTTTATAGCAGATGTAGATGATAAAAGTGATGATGGTGTAGATTATCCTTTTTCTGTAACTGCTCACGAAGTTGCACATCAATGGTGGGCTCATCAAGTAATTGGAGCAGATGTATTAGGTGCTACTTTATTGTCTGAAAGTATGGCAGAATATGTTTCTTTAAAAGTACTAGAACATGAGTATGGAAAAACAAAAATGCGTACTTTCTTAAAAGATGCTTTAGATGGGTATTTACTACAAAGAACCCTAGAGCGTAAGCGTGAAAAGCCATTAATGTATAATGATGGTCAAGGGTACATACATTACCAAAAAGGTTCTATGGTTTTATATGCTTTAAGCGATTATATAGGTGAAGAAAATCTAAATAATGCTATTCAAAAGTTTACTAAAAAAGTAAGATTTCAAAATCCACCTTATACAACATCTATAGAATTTGTAAATCATCTAAAAGAAGCTACTCCAGATTCTTTACAATATGTTATTAAAGATATGTTCGAAACAATTACGCTATATAAAAATAGAGTAACAGATGCTAAGGTAACAGCATTAGAAAATGGAAAATTTGAAGTAGAAATAGATTTTGAAGTTGCAAAATATAGAAATGACGAAAAAGGGAAACGTTATTATGGAGAAAAAGTAGGAGATACCTTAAGCTACAAAACAGACAAGATGAATAAGCCAATATTATCATCTTTATTAAATGATTATATAGATATTGGCATTTTTACAGAGAAAGAAGTTGATGGTAAAAAAGAAGAAGTAGAATTATATCTTAAAAAACATAAAATTACTTCTATAAATAATTCAATTAAAATTATTGTTGATGAAAAACCAATGGAAGTTGGTGTAGACCCATACAATAAGTTAATAGATACACAGTCTGAAGATAATAGAAGAAAAGTTGATGTCACAAATAAATAGACACAAAATAGCAATTGCTTCTTTTTTATACGTAGCAATTGCTATTTTACATATTTGTGGTTTATTTTTTTTAAATAAAATTGCTGTTATAAGTAAACCTTTTTTGATGACAACTTTAGTCTTGGTTTATTTATTTTCAGTTAAAAAACCTAATTTTTGGTACGTATCTGCATTATTTTTTTCTTTTTGGGGAGATGTTTTACTCCTTTTTAATAATCAGTTTTTTGTTTTTGGATTGAGTTCTTTTTTATTGGCTCATATTTTTTACATAAAAATTACTAGAGATTTAATGCAAAAAATTAATATTAAAAAACTGTTTATAAGTACTTTACCCTTTGCTTTATTTTCTGCTTATTTTTTGACTTTAATTTATGATAAATTAGGAGATATGAAGATTCCAGTTATTTTTTACACTGGTATAATTTCTGTCTTTGGTAGTTTTACTTTATTAAATTACCTTCAAAAGAATACTACTGGAAATTTATGGTTATTGCTAGGATCAAGTTTATTTATTTTATCAGATAGTTTAATTGGTTTAGACAGATTTTACTTAACAAATGATAACTTTCAAATTTATATAATGATTACTTACATTTTAGCTCAATATCTAATTTGTAGATCGTTAATTAAAAATGCTTACCAAGAATAAAAATCTTTTTTCTTTGATTAATTAAAACAACTAAGGCAACAATAAAAATATAAACAGCAGCTCCAAAAAGTAAACCACCATCATTATTATGACTTATTTCTAAAATAGTAATATGGCCTAAAATAGCTCCACTCATTACCCCTAAAGTCATAAATGCACCTAACCAAGAATTTTTTGAGGTAAATAATAAAATAGAAGCAATAAGTTCTATAATTCCAGTGCCAATTCTTAAATAAGCTTCATGCTCACCAGCTATTTTTGTAAAAAGTTCAACACTTTGATTTGCAGCAGAAAATTTAAAAAATAATGTTTGCAACATAATAATAACAGCTATTGCTTTTAAAGCAAACAGTATTTTTTTTCTCATTTTTTTGATTGATTTATTTTTTAGACGATATATTTTAAAATGGCTTTCAAAAAAATAGAGTTTTAGACTATTTTTATATCTAAAAGAAAATAAATATTACTTTTACACAGTTAGTATTCATATCAATCAATTTTAATAAATATTATATTGAAAAAATCTTTTGTAAATAGACGTTTTCAAAAATTACTTTTAGAAAAAGAATCGAATAGAATTGTAGATTCAAGTAAAATTAAAACTATAGGAATTATTTCTTTAGACGAAATTTCTAGATGGATTGATATAAAAAAAGAAGTTGATTCAATTTATAATACAGACGCTAAAATATTCAGTTTTTTATCTTCTACTAAAAACAAACCAGAAAATACACTTCATTTTTCAGAAAAAAGCTTTTGCTGGAAAGGTCAAGTAAAAGAGGCTTCATTACAAACTTTTTTAGAAGAACCATTTGATTTACTTATAGGATATTTTAATAAAAAAAACTTGTATACAGAATTAGCAGTTTTACATTCTAATGCCAAATTTAAAGCAGGTATATCAAAGGTAAATCAACAACTATATGATATTGAGATTAATGAGTATCCAAAAAATACAGTACGTTTTTTAACTGAATTAAAAAGATATTTAGAAATTCTGAATAAAATTTAAACTTCTAATTTAAATTTGTTTATTCTTAATTTACTTCAATAAATATCTTACAATTTTACTTTCAATTGTTGTAATTTTGCAACTTTAAAATAATAGATATGCAAAAATTTGTTGGTATGGGTGTTGCTTTAGTAACACCATTTAAAAAAGATTTAACAGTAGATTTTGAAGCCTTAAGAAAGTTAGTTCAGTTTAATATTGAAAACGGAACTGATTACTTGGTTATTAATGGTACAACAGGCGAAAGTGCTACCATTACAAAAGAAGAAAAACAACAAATTTTAAATACTATAGTAGAGGTAAACAACAAAAGAGTTCCTTTAGTTTTAGGTGTAGGTGGAAATAATACTTTAGAGGTTGTTAAAGAATTACAAACTAGAGATTTATCAGAAATAGATGGAATTTTGTCTGTAGCACCTTACTATAGTAAGCCTACTCAAGAAGGTTTTTATCAGCATTATAAGGCAATAGCAGAAGCTACAGAAAAACCTATTATTTTATATAACGTACCTGGTAGAACTGCTAAAAATATGGAGGCTTCAACAACTTTACGTTTAGCAAGAGATTTTAGTAATATAGTAGCTATTAAAGAAGCAGGTAACAATCAACAACAATATTATAGTTTGCTTAAAGATAAGCCAGAAGATTTTTTAATCATTTCTGGTGATGATGACTTAGCAATTGGAGTAACTTTGGCAGGGGGTTCAGGTGTGATTTCTGTTATAGGTCAGGCTTTTCCAGCAGAATTTTCAAAAATGATAAATTTAGCTTTAGAAGGTAAAAATACAGAAGCTTATAAAATTCATTATAAATTAATGGATATTGTAGATTATATTTTTGAAGAAAATAATCCTGCAGGTATAAAAACAGTTTTAAAAGAGTTAGGTCTTTGTAGCAACTATGTTAGATTGCCATTAGTAAAAGCAACACCCCAACTAACCTCTAAAATCGCTAATTTTGTAAAGCATTTTTAAATCTTAACCTTAACAAACATTTAGTATTTTTTTACAAAAACTTTACTGTTTTTTATAGATTATTGTAAAATGATTTTATAGAAGAAAAAATCGTTTTAATAATCCATAATTAATTAGTAATTTTGCCCGATGCAAAAATTTAGAAATTTAGCGTGTTTAGTAGTGTTCAGCTTTTTCTTGTTCTCTTGTGGAGAGTATCAAAAAGTATTGAATAAAGGTAGTGTTGATGAGCAATATAAAATGGCCGTAAAAATATACGAATCCAAAAAATATGCTAAAGCATTACGTTTATTTGAAAAAATCACACCAGCTTTTAGAGGGAAACCTCAAATGGAACGTATCCAATTTATGGTAGCGCAATCAAAATTTAACGAGAAAAACTATAGTCCTTCTGGTTATTATTTTGATCGCTTCACAAAAAATTACCCGAAAAGCTCTAAAAGAGAGGAAGCTGCGTTTTTATCTGCTTACAGTTTTAAATTAGCCTCACCTGTATTTAGTAAAGATCCTACAGATACCAACAAAGCATTAGAAGCTTATCAAACATTTATAAACGCTTATCCAGATTCAGATAAGATTGAAGAAGCAAATAAGCATTATAAAGAATTAAGATATAAATTACAGAAAAAATATTTCGAAATCGCAAAAGTATATTACACTACAGCAGATTACGATTTAAGAAATTACAAAGCTGCTATACAAGCTTTTGATAATTTATTAGGTGATTATTTAGGATCTGAATTTAAAGAAGAAGCTTTATACTATCGTTTAAAAGCAGCTCATGATTTTGTACTAAAAAGTACTGATAGAAGAAAGCCTGAAAGAATAAAAGATGCTATTGAAGCTTACGAAAAGTTAAAAAGAAACTATCCAGAATCTAAATATATGGAAGATTCTAACGAAATGTTAGCAACCTTACAAAGTGAAAAAGAAAGGATAGATAAAATAATTGATAAATTAAAAGAGTTAGATAAAGAGCCTGACACTAAAGAATAATACATTATGGATTATAAAGATACAAACGCAGCAGTAAGTACTATTACTTACAATAAAAATGAAATAGAAGCTCCAACACAGAACATCTATGAGGCTATTTCAATTATTGCTAAAAGAGCAAATCAAATCAATTCTGATCTTAAAAAAGAGTTAGTAGACAAGCTTGATGAATTTGCTACTTACAATGATAGTTTAGAAGAAGTATTTGAAAATAAAGAACAAATAGAGGTTTCTAAATTTTACGAGCGTTTACCAAAACCAACTGCAATTGCTGTAGAAGAATGGATAAATGGTAAAATCTATCATAGAAATCCAGAAACTGAATAAATGTCAGTTTTAAGCGGAAAAAAAATTCTACTAGGCATTACTTCAGGAATAGCCGCTTACAAAACAGCGAACTTAGTTCGTTTATATATAAAATTAGGCGCAGAAGTCAAAGTTATTATGACTCCTGCGTCTAAAGATTTTATAACACCTCTTACTCTTTCAACACTCTCTAAAAATCCTGTTCATTCTACTTTTTATGATAAAGAAGATGAGAATGAAATTTGGAATAATCATGTAGATTTAGGTTTATGGGCAGATTATTTTATAATTGCTCCTGCAACTGCAAATACACTTTCTAAAATGGCAAATGGTGTTTGTGATAATCTATTATTAGCTACTTATTTATCTGCAAAATGTCCTGTCTATTTTGCTCCAGCAATGGATTTAGATATGTATAAACACCCTTCAACAAAAGCAAGTTTAGATAAATTAATAGCTTTTGGAAATATTATGATACCTGCTACTTCTGGAGAATTAGCAAGTGGATTAGTAGGTGAAGGAAGAATGGCAGAACCTGAAGATATTGTTTCTTTTATGGAAAATGATATTCTAGATAAAATGCCATTAAAAGGAAAAAAAATATTAATTACAGCTGGCCCAACTTATGAAGCTATAGATCCTGTTCGTTTTATAGGAAATCATTCTTCAGGAAAAATGGGATTTTCAATAGCTAAAGCTGCTGCTAATTTAGGAGCAGAGGTTATTTTAATAGCTGGTCCTTCTCATCAAATAATAAATCATTCTTTAATACATAGAATAGATGTTGTTTCTGCAGAACAAATGTATACTGAAGCACATAATTATTTTAAAGAGGTTGATATTGCTATTTTATCTGCTGCTGTTGCAGATTATAAACCAAAAAATGTAGCAAATCAAAAAATAAAAAAGAATGATGATACGTTATCATTAGAATTAACAAAAACAAAAGATATTTTAGCTTCTTTAGGAAAAATTAAAAAACATCAATTTTTAGTTGGTTTTGCATTAGAAACTAATAACGAGATTGAAAATGCAAAGAACAAAATAAAACACAAGAATTTAGATGCTGTTGTATTAAATTCTTTACAAGATAAAGGAGCTGGTTTTGCTACAAACACAAATAAAATTACTATTATTGATAAAGGTTTTAATCAAAAACCTTTTCAGTTAAAATCTAAAGATGATGTTGCAAAAGATATCATGAATGAAATTATTCTAAAAATAAATGCGTAAACTATTTTTTCTTATTGGTTTATTATTTTCCTTATCAGGGATATCTCAAGAACTAAATTGTTTAGTAAATATTAATTATGAGCAAGTTGCTGGTTCTAATAGACAGATTTTTCAGACTCTAGAAACAGCTCTTAAAGAGTTTATAAATCAAACAAAATGGACAAACAGAATTGTTAAACCAGAAGAAAGAGTAGACTGTGCTATGAATATTATTATCACTTCTAGAAATGATAATACTTTTGATGCAACTCTACAAGTTCAGTCTAACAGACCTGTTTACGGTTCTTCTTATACAACCCCTGTCTTAAATTTAAAAGACAATGAGTTTACATTTAGATATAATGAGTTTGAACCTTTAATTTATAATAGAAACTCTTTTGATAGTAATTTGGTTTCTACTATAGTATTTTACGTCTATACAATTTTAGGAGTAGATGCAGATACTTTTTCTGAATTTGGTGGCGAAACTGAATTGAAAGAAGCAGAAAATGTAATGCTACAAGCACAACAAAGTGGTCTAGCAACTTGGCAAAATGTTGTAGGTAAACAAAATCGTTTTCTATTGATAGATAATTTATTATCACCTAAACTTAAAACGTTTAGAAGTGTTATGTATAAATATCATATACAAGGTTTAGATAATTTTGCATCAAATAAAAATTTTGCAAAACAAACTATAGAAGATTCCATTATTTCTATGGAAAGCCTTTTTAATAAAACTGTTGGTAATTATTTAATTAGAGTATTTTTTGATGCAAAAGCAGATGAAATTGTTAATATTTATTCAGAAGGTCCAAAGACTAGAAGAGGTACAAATATTGCAGAAACGCTAAAAAGGATTTCTTCAACTAATAATTCTAAATGGAGGAATATTGAATAATTAATTCTTTTAGTTTTCTAAAATTATTTCACTAATTTTATACTACAAAAATTAGTCGTTTGCTAACTCAACTTTCCATAAAAAATTATGCTTTAATCAATGAATTAAAAATTGATTTTTCATCAGGTTTATCTATAATTACTGGTGAAACAGGAGCAGGTAAATCTATTTTATTAGGTGCACTAGGATTAGTATTAGGAAATAGAGCAGATTCTTCTACCTTAAAAGATAACTCAAAAAAATGTTTAGTTGAAGCAAAAGTTTCTATTGCTAATTATAATCTAAGAGAATTTTTTGAAGAAGTCGATTTAGATTATGAAGACCATACAATTATTAGAAGAGAAATCTTACCTTCAGGTAAATCTAGAGCTTTTGTTAATGATACTCCTGTAAATTTATCTATTTTAAATGATCTAAGATCAAATTTAATAGATGTACATTCTCAACATCAAACATTATCATTATCAGATACAAATTTTCAATTTTCTGTAATTGATGCTTTAGCAAAAAATGCAAGTAAAATAGAAAGTTATAAAAAAGGCTTAATTAAACTTAAAAACCTTAAAAAACAATTAGAAGATTTAAAAACTTCTCAAAGAGAAGCCAATCAACAACATGATTATAACTTGCATTTATTTAATGAATTAAATGATGCTAACTTAGAAATTGATGAACAAGAAATTCTAGAAGAGAAACTTGAGAAATTAAATAATATTGAGGATATAAAAATTAATTTATCTGAAGCATTAGAAATTTCTATAAATGAAGAAATTGGCTTACAAACTCTTTTAAATACCTTAGAAAATAGACTTTCTAAAATATCATCTTTTTCTAAAGAATATAAAGATTTATCTGATAGAATTACAAGCGTAAAAATAGAGTTAGATGATATAGTTTCTGAATTAGAAGATGAAAATGAAAATGTTGAATTTAATCCTAATGAAGCAGAAGAGCTTAATGATAGATTACAGTTAATTTATAATTTACAAAAGAAGCATTATGTAAATTCAAACAAAGAGTTGCTGGAAATTTTAGAAGAATTATCAAATAAAATTATAGCAGTAGAAAGTTCTGAAGAAGTAATTAATCAAAAAGAATCAGAAATAAAAGAAGTTGAGCAAAAATTAAATGACTTAGCAGAAAAAATAAGTAAAGCTAGACAAAAAGTAATTCCTAGTTTGCAATCTGCTTTACAATCTTTATTATCAGATTTAGGCATGCAAAATGCTCGTTTTTCAATAAAAGTAAATCTTAAAGATTCTTATTTTTCAAATGGAAAAGACGAATTACAGTTTTTATTTTCAGCAAATAAAGGAGGTAGTTTTGGAGAATTAAAAAAAGTTGCTTCTGGGGGTGAATTATCTAGAATTATGCTGGTTATCAAAAAAATATTATCAGAAAACATAAGCTTACCAACAATAATTTTTGATGAAATAGATACAGGTGTGTCTGGAGAAATTTCTAATAAAATTGCAACAATAATGCAACAAATGAGTAAGCAAATGCAAGTAATAACTATTACACATTTACCTCAAATTGCAGCAAAAGGGAACAATCATTACAAAGTATATAAAGAAGATATAAATAATACAACTACTACAAACTTAAGGTTATTAAGCCCAGATGAAAGAATTGTAGAAATTGCAGAAATGTTAAGTGGTAAAGAGTTTTCAGAAACAGCCATTACTCATGCAAAAGAGTTATTAAATTAATTTATCTTTGGCACATCAACATAAAACAAACGACTAAAACTAATATCTAAATAGTATGTATAATTTATTAAAAGGAAAAAGAGGAATCATTTTTGGAGCTTTAAACGAGCAATCTATAGCATGGAAAGTTGCAGAAAGAGCACATGAAGAAGGAGCTCAGTTTGTATTAACAAATGCACCAATTGCTTTAAGAATGGGTGAGTTAAATGCATTAGCAGAAAAAACAGGTTCTCAAGTAATAGGAGCAGATGCAACTTCTATGGACGATTTAACTAATCTTGTTGAAAAATCTATGGAAATATTAGGAGGCAAAATTGATTTCGTTTTACATTCAATAGGGATGTCTGTAAATGTTAGAAAAGGAAAGCATTATACAGATCCTAAATACGATTTTACTACAAAAGGTTGGGATATTTCAGCTGTTTCTTTTCATAAAGTAATGAATGTTTTATACAACAAAAATGCCATGAGTGAGTGGGGTTCTATTGTTGCTTTAACATATATGGCAGCACAAAGAGTTTTTCCTGACTACAATGATATGGCTGATAACAAAGCATATTTAGAATCAATAGCACGTAGTTTTGGATACTTCTTTGGTAGAGATCATAAAGTTCGTGTAAATACTATTTCTCAATCACCAACACCAACTACAGCTGGTAGTGGAGTTAAAGGTTTTGATGGTTTTATAGAGTATGCAGAAAAAATGAGTCCTTTAGGTAATGCAACAGCTTTAGAATGTGCAGACTATACAATTTCTTTGTTCTCTGATTTAACTAAAAAAGTAACTTTACAAAACTTATTTCATGATGGAGGATTCTCTAATATGGGGGTAAGTGATCCTGTAATGGATAAATTTGTAGATGAAGAATAGAAAATAAAATTCAATATTAAAATGCAAACCTTTTGGTTTGCATTTTTTGTTTAGATAGCTTTTTGTAGATTCGTTAAAAATATTTTTTTTGAAATTACATTTTTCCATAATCATTCCTGTTTATAATCGTCCACAAGAAATTGATGAGCTGTTAGAAAGCTTAGTAAAACAAACTTTTACTCAAGATTTTGAAGTATTAATAATAGAAGATGGCTCAACAAATAAGAGTGAAAATGTAGTCGAAAAATATCAAGAACAACTTAATGTAAAATATTTTTTTAAAGAAAATAGTGGAGCAGGAGCAAGTAGAAATTTTGGGATGCAAAAAGCCACTGGAAACTATTTTATCATTTTAGATTCAGATGTAATTGTACCTAAATATTATTTAGAAATTGTTTATCATCAACTTACAAAAAATTTTACAGATGCTTTTGGTGGCCCAGATACTGCACATCATAGCTTTACAGCTTTACAAAAGGCTATTAATTATTCTATGACTTCTTTTTTAACTACAGGTGGAATTCGTGGTAAGAAAAAAGGTGTAGGTAAGTTTCAGTTACGAAGTTTTAATCTAGGAGTGTCTAAAAAGGCATTTGAAGCAACTCAAGGCTTTTCAGCAATGAAAACAGGAGAAGATATTGATTTGACTTTTAGGTTATGGAAAAAAGGATTTCAAACTCAATTAATTTCTGAAGCTTTTGTATATCATAAAAGAAGAAGTACAATAAAACAGTTTTTTAAACAAACCTATTCTTTTGGCACTGCAAGACCTATTTTAAATAAAAAATATCCAGAAAGTAGAAAAATCACTTTTTGGTTTCCAAGCTTATTTATTTTAGGGTTTGATTTTAGTATTTTATTATTATTTTTTAAAGTAACAGAGTTGATTCAACTCTATCTTTTTTATTTTATCATTCTTTTTCTAGATTCCTTATTTAGAACACAAAAAATAAAAGTAGCTTTTTTAAGTATTATTACTTCATTTACTCAGTTTTTAGGATATGGTTTGGGGTTTTTAGAAAGTCTAATTTTTAAAAAAAAGTAAAAAGATTTCTATCTTTACTTTTTGTAAAATCATTAAGAAACAATAGATTAAAATATTTACGAGTAGAGTTTATGAAGTTATTTTTTTCTAAAATATTATTTTTCTCAATAGCTATTTCTTTTTGGCACGCTCAATTGAATTCTCAAGTAATTTTTAAACACAATGAAACATTATCAGGATTAATTGCACTAGCTGAAAATAATGGCGTTTCTGTTGCAGATTATGATGGAGATTTAGATTTAGATTTATTTGTAGTTTCTGTTTGGAAAGATGAAGAAGGTAAAGAAAGTACGCATAGTAAACTTTATAGAAATAATGGAAATGGCACCTTTACAGATGTCACTAAAGGTTCTGGTTTAGAAAATTTACTTCCTTTTGATGAAGTAAGTGCCTCTTATGAAAATTTTTTAGGTTTAGAAGGATTTAAAAATGGTGCTTTTTGGGGAGATTTTGATAATGATGGGTATCCAGATATATTTTTCACACATTTATCAAGAGTGCAATTATTTAGAAATCAAGGAGATGGAACGTTTGTTGATATTACTGATGCATCAGGGATTATTGGTCAAAACGAATGCCAAAATATGGGTGCAGTTTGGTTTGATTTTAATAATGATAGTTATTTAGATATATATATTGCAGATTGGAAAGGTTGTAAATCGAACACATTATATAAAAATAATGGAGATGGTACTTTTGAAGATGTAACCATTCAAATGAATTTAGAAACACCTGAGGGTACTACTAGTTATAACCCTTTTCCTTTTGATTTTAATAATGATGGTTGGATAGATCTCTATGTAACAAATGACTTTAGAGAGCCTAATCAATTATATATAAATAATGCTGGTCAATCCTTTACAGAAAAAGCTTCAGAATACAATTTAAATTCTGAATTTAATGATATGGGAATTACTGTTGGAGATTTTAATAAAGATCAACAATTTGATTTTTATATTACAACAATAGCAAATAACGTACTTTATGAAGGTAAGTCTGATAATACTTTTCAGAATAAAGCAGTTGAATTTAGTTTAAAAGAAACTGGTTGGTCTTGGGGAACTAGATTTGCAGATTTTGATTTAGATGGTGATGAGGATTTAATTGTGGTTAATGGCTTTAAAAACTCGTCACAAAAACAATATATTAATTATTATTTTGAAAATAAATTTGCCAATAATTCTTCATCATTTTCTATTACAAACCAAAAAGGAATTGAAGAATCTACAATAAGTGTTGAAGTTATAGATTTTGATTATGATTCAGATGGAGATTTGGATTTGATTATTACAAACTCAGACCGTAATTCTTTTTTTTACGAAAATACAACCATAGATGTATCAGATATAAATATTCTTAAATGGTATCAGCTTTCATTACAAGGCACCATATCTAACAGAGATGCAATTGGTACAAAAATAACATTAACCACAGATAAAGATACTTTTATAAGATATTATAATGGTGTTGGTTTTTTAGGACAAAGTTTAAAGCCTGTTCATTTTGGCCTTGAATATGCTAATAAAATAGAAGAATTAAAAATTGAATGGCCTTCTGGTCATATAGATGTTTACAATAATATAGAGCTTAATTCTTTTGGTAAAGCCATAGAAAACACTTCTTATCAAAATTTAAATATTTCTCCAGTAGTAAAAGTATATGGCTGTACAGATCCTAATTCTTGCAATTACAATCCAAATGCAACTATTAATGATGGGTCTTGTGCATATGCAGAGGTAAGTTCATCAATTTCTGGTCCTGAAGAAGTTGGTTTTTTTTCTACAACAAATTATTCTTATAACTTAAATCAAGGTGATAGTATTAATTGGTCTGTAGAAGGAGGTGAGATAACATCAGGTCAAGGCAGTTCTTCAATATCTGTAAAATGGCATTTTGAAACTAAAGGAAAAGTAAGTGTTGTTGTTACTACCTCTCAATGTAAAAGCGAAGAAATATCACAAGATATAAATATTAATTTGGCAAATACAGCTTCAGATAAATCAATTGCAAGAATTTGGAATGAGGCATTATTAGAGGCAATTAGAGGCGATTTTGCGAGGCCAACTATACATGCTCGTAATTTGTTTCATACAAGTATAGCTATGTATGATGCATGGGCTATTTATAGTGATGAAGCATTACCATATTTAATTGGTAATACAGTAAAAGGTTTTTCAAGTCAACTAAACCAATTTCAACCAGAAGAAGACATAGAAACATCTAGAAAAAAAGCAATTAGTTATGCTTGTTATAGATTATTATCACATAGGTTCAAAAATTCACCAAGTGCAACAGCTATTCAAGAAAAACTTGTTTTTTTAATGAATGAATTGAATTATGATATTAATTTTACAGATGTTAATTATCAAAATGGAAATGCAGCAGCATTAGGTAACTTTATTGCAGAAACTATCATTAATTATGGCTTGCAAGATGGTTCTAGAGAATTACAAGATTATAATAATGAATATTATACTCCAATAAACAGTCCATTATCTCCAATAGTTTCAGGAAATCCTAGTATAACTGATCCTAACAGATGGCAATCTTTAAGTTTAAATACTTTTATAGATCAAAGTGGTAATTTAATTACAGGGGCTACAATAGACTTTTTAAGTCCAGAATGGGGTAATGTACTCACATTTGCAATGACAGATAATGATAAAAGTACCTATACTAGAGATGGTCATAATTACCAGGTTTATCATGATCCACTTTCTCCACCATTTATAAATGCTTCAGAACAATCATTAAAAGATGCTTACAAAAAAGGGTTTGCACAAGTTTCTATATGGAGTAGTCATTTAGATGCTTCAGATGGTGTGATTTGGGATATTTCACCAAAATCAATGGGTAATATTTCTATAAATGATATGCCAACTAATTTTTCAGATTATGATAACTTTTACAATTTAAAAGATGGTGGAGATATTGGCAAAGGATACTCATTAAATCCTAAAACGAATACTCCATATGAATCTCAAATGGTAAAAAGAGGAGATTATACAAGAGTATTAGCAGAGTTTTGGGCAGATGGCCCAGATTCAGAAACACCCCCAGGTCATTGGTTTACAATTTTAAATTATGTAAATGATCATGATTTATTAGTTAAAAAGCTAGAGGGAAAAAACAAAGTATTAGGTCATTTAGAATGGGATGTAAAATCATATTTTCTTTTAGGTGGTGCTATGCATGATGCAGCTATTTCTGCTTGGAGTATAAAAGGTTGGTATGATTACATAAGACCTATTTCAGCAATTCGTTATATGGCAGATTTGGGGCAAAGCTCAGACAGTTCATTGCCTAATTATCATCCAGATGGAATTCTTTTAGAACCAGGATTTATTGAATTAGTAACTGCAGAAGATCCTTTAGCTTTTAGAAAACCTGAAAATATTGGAAAAATTAAATTATATACATGGCAAGGTCATGATTTTATTAATAATACAGAAACTGATGAAGCTGGAGTAGATTGGATTCTTGCAGAAAATTGGTGGCCATACCAAAGGCCCAGTTTTGTAACACCTCCTTTTGCTGGTTATGTTTCTGGTCATTCAACTTTTTCTAGTGCAGCAGCAGAAGTTTTAACGCTCTTAACAGGAGACGCTTTTTTTCCTGGAGGATTAGGTGAATTCGTTGCTAAAAAGAATGAATTTTTAGTTTTTGAGGAAGGTCCTTCAGAAGACATAATTTTACAATGGGCAACCTATAGAGATGCCTCAGATCAATGCAGTTTGTCTAGAATTTGGGGTGGTATTCATCCTCCTGCAGATGATATTCCAGGACGATTAATAGGAGAAAAGGTTGGTAAAAATACTTTTAGTTTTGGTGTGCCTTATTTTAGTAAAAAAACACTTTCTACAAATGATTACTTCAATCAAAGTAGTAGTATTTTGTATCCTAACCCAGTTTCAAATTCTAAAGAGGTTAAAGTTTTAAATACTAATGCTGATGATTTTTTCTATTTAACAGATATTAATGGAAGAAAATTTTCTATTCATTATCAAACTGAAGCAAATACTACTAAAATTAATTTGGATGATATAGCAGTAGGTGTTTATATTTTAGTAAAAAACAATAAAGAAAGATTTAAGTTAATTGTAAATTAAATCTAGTAATTTAATTGGTTTAAAGATTTAATTTTAAAATCTACTTTTTCATTTT
>Ga0228622_1000296_pt1 | contig 30291 bp, 21 predicted proteins | sample 26DmetaG_FD_186035 | JGI IMG/M metagenome (GOLD analysis project Ga0228622, IMG submission 186035) | Seawater microbial communities from Monterey Bay, California, United States - 26D | ecosystem: Environmental > Aquatic > Marine > Coastal | place: USA: California | collected 2016-10-01
TCTTCAGAAATTAAGAATGATGAATTATTAAATAAGTATAAGTCTGCAAAAACAGATGAATTAAAAAAAGAATATCAGCAAAAGATATCTTTAGCACTAAAACCAAAAACTAATATAGATTTGACATTTTTACAATCTAATTTGGCTACAATGCGTGAGATTAAAACAGCTGAAGAATTAAAATTATTAACGAAAGCAGTTCGTATTTCAGCAATAGGACAAAATGAGGTTATGAAAGCAATGAAGCCTCATATGTCTGAAACAGAATTACAAGGAATACATGAGTTTGTTTACAAAAAATATGGAGCAGAGTACGAAGGATATCCATCAATTGTTGGAGCTGGAAATAATGGATGTATTTTACACTACATAGAAAATAATAAAACTAAGGTAGGTAATGATTTAGTTTTAATGGATTTAGGAGCAGAGTATAGAGGATTTACTGCAGATGTTACTAGAACTATTCCTGCAAGTGGTAAATTTACACCAGAACAAAAAGCAATTTACGATTTGGTTTATGAAGCTCAAGAAGCAGGTATTGCATTATATACTATTGGTACAAGCATGCAAGCACCAAATCAAGCAGCTAGAAAAGTAATTAACGAAGGTTTATTTAAATTGGGTATTATTAAGTCTGTAGATGAAAGACACAATTATTTTCCTCATGGAACTTCTCATCATATTGGTTTAGATGTGCACGATCCAGGAAACTATGGAAATTTTGAAGAAAATATGGTGGTTACTATGGAGCCAGGAATTTATATTCCAGAAGGTAGTAATTGTGATAAAAAATGGTGGGGTATAGCAGTAAGAATAGAAGATGATATTTTAGTAACTAAAAAAGGGCCTGTTAATTTATCTGGAGAATCTCCAAGAAAATCTGACGAAATTGAAAAAATGATGGCTAAGAAATCTATTTTAGATGACTTTGTTTTACCAAATTTAGATGAGTAAAGAACAGCCTAATAATCTTTTACATGGTATAAAATTAGCCACAATTTTAGAGGAGTTATATGTAGAGTTTGGTTGGGAAGAATTAGGGTATGCTTTAAATATTAAGGCATTTTTAAATAATCCCACATATAAATCGTCTTTAAAATTTTTAAGAACTACACCTTGGGCAAGAGAAAAAGTGGAACAATTTTATATAAAAAATATGATTAGAAAGTAGCTTAATTACTTATAATTTCTAAAACCAATTCTTTCGTCAATGGCTTTCCATTGGCGATTTTTTTTATGTCTACAAAAGAAAACACAAAATCACAGTCTTTTTTATAATTAGAGCAACCATAAGCAGTTTTTCCTTTTAAAATGTTTCCTGAGTTACATTTTGGGCAAGGAATTTTTGATGTTGAACTTGTTTCAGCATCTTTTTTTTGAGCCTCAATATTCTTTTTTGGTTCAAATTTAATTACAAAATTATCATCAAATCGTAGTAATCCTTCAGTTGATTTTCCATCAATCTTAAACCCTTTTAAATTGGTTGTGCAACCTTTGCTAATTAACCTAATAATTTGGTTTTCAGATACTTTTTTGTCATAAATTTTAAAAGGAATTTTAAAACTACAATTGTTTTTATATTCAGAACAGCCATAAGCAGATGAGCCTTTTAAAAGTTTTCCAGTTTTGCATTTAGGACAAGTTTTTTCTGCAACTGTTTTAGATTTTGTAGATTTTTTTGTTTTTGATTTTGTTGAGTTTTCAACAGCACTCGAAATGACAGAAGTATTTGAAGAAATCCTTTTTTTAGAAGAATTAGAACGTACTTCATACACCAATTCATCAACCATTTTTTTCATGTTATTGATAAAAGTTCCTGCATTGAATTCTCCTCTCTCAATTTCTTTCAAACGTTTTTCCCATCTACCTGTTAATTCAGCGGATTTTAAAAGTTCATTATCAATGATGTTGATTAAATCAATTCCTGTTTGTGTAGGTACAACTAATTTCTTTTTACGTTCTATGTATTTTCTTCGAAATAATGTTTCAATAATACTTGCTCTAGTTGAAGGTCTTCCAATTCCGTTTTCTTTCATCAACTCACGCATTTCATCATCATCTACTTGTTTACCTGCAGTTTCCATAGCACGTAATAAACTAGCCTCTGTAAAATTTCTTGGAGGTTTGGTCTCCTTTTCTAAAAAAGAGGGTTCATGAGAGCCTTTTTCACCTTTAATAAATGAAGGTAATGTTAGTTGCTGATTTAATTCTTTTTTAATCTTGCTTTCTTCAGTTTCAAATACAACTCTCCAGCCTTTATTAATAATTTCTTTACCTGTTGTTTTAAAAGGTACTTCAGCAGCTTTACCCATTACTGAAGTATTAGAAACATCTGAATCTGGGTAAAAAACTGCAATAAATCTTTTGGTTATGATATCGTAAACTTGTTGCTGATTATATTGCAAGTTGCCTTGAATTCCTGTTGGAATTATAGCATGATGATCTGTAACTTTATTATCATCAAAAACACGTTTGGTTTTCTTTATTTTCTTACCTAAAAGGGGTTGAGTAAACTTACTATAATTGGTTAATTTTGATAATATTCCATGAACTTTTGGATACAAATCATTTGGTAAAAAAGTAGTATCTACTCTTGGATAGGTTACTACTTTCATTTCATACAATTTCTGAACAATTTTTAAAGTATCATCTGCAGAAAACCCAAACTTATTGTTACAGTAAACTTGTAGACCTGTTAAATCGAATAATTTAGGGGCATACTCTTTACCTTTCTTTTTTGTAACTGAGATAATTTCAAATTCAGATTGAGCTACTTTATCTGCTAAAATTTGACCATCTTCTTTTTTTAAAAACCGTCCATCTTCATAATTAAAAAGTGTATCTCTATAAGTGGTTTGTAATTCCCAATAAGGTTTTGGTTTAAAATCACGAATTTCTTTATAACGATTTACCAACATGGCTAGAGTAGGCGTTTGCACTCTACCAATAGATAATACTTGTTTGTAACCACCAAATTTAACAGTATATAAACGAGTTGCATTTAAACCTAACAACCAATCTCCAATAGCTCTAGAATATCCTGCATAATAGAGATTATCATATTTTTTAGAAGATTCTAAATTTTGAAAGCCTTCTTTTATAGCTTCTTCTGTTAAAGAGGAAATCCATAAACGTTTTACTTCGCCTTTATAATTACATTGATTAATAACCCATCTTTGTATGAGTTCTCCTTCTTGACCAGCATCACCACAATTTATAACGACTTCTGCTTTTTCGAAAAGACTTTTTACAATATTAAATTGTTTTTTGATACCTGCATCTCCATTGACTTTGGTGTCAAAACGTTCAGGTAACATAGGTAAGTTGTTCAAGTCCCAACTTTTCCAATGTGGTTTATAATCTTTGGGTTCTAAAAGTGTACATAGATGCCCAAAAGTATAAGTTACAGCATAACCATTGCCTTCATAGAAACCATCTCTTTTTGTTTTGGCTCCTAAAATGTTGGCAATTTCTCTGGCAACACTTGGTTTTTCGGCTATACAGACTTTCAAAATTGGTTGAATTTAGGAGTTGAAAAGTAGTAAAATTATAGGTACTATGAAATAAAAAAGAATACGCATTTTTTTTGATATTATGCCATCATTATACTTTTTTTCAAAACCATATTTGATAAAACGTTCTAGTTCTGAATCATTATAATCTTTTATTGGAAATAGTTCAGAACCAAAACCAAAAGGAAATAGAAAGAAACGTAATTTTTCTGTTAAACTTAATGATTCTATTTTTCTATTTCGCTTATTTCTTTCTTCTAAATTCATAATTACTTCACCAAAGCCAATTGAATTCGTTTTCTAACCACATCAACTTCTAATACTTTTACCACAATTTGTTGCTGTAAAGACACAATGGTATTGACATCTTTGACAAAAGTATCTGATAAATTAGAAACGTGAATTAAACCACTTTCTTTAATACCAATATCAACAAAACAACCAAAATTGGTAATATTATTTACAATACCAGGTAATAATTGACCTATTCTTAAATCAGCAATACTCTTTAAGTTTTTATCAAAAGAAAATGCTTTTGCTTTTGCTCTAGGGTCAACTCCTGGTTTTTCTATTTCTTTAATAATATCTTTTAGAGTAGGTAAACCAATAGTTTCTGAAATATAATTTTGTAAATTAATTTTTTTAAGGATTTCTTTATTGCCAATTAAATCATCAACTTTACTATTTAAATCATTTGCCATTTTATCTACAACAGCATAACTTTCAGGATGCACTCCTGAATCGTCTAAAGGATTTTTTGCATTTTTAATTCGTAAAAATCCAGCAGCTTGTTCATACGCTTTTCCACCTAATCTTGGTACTTTTTTAATATCATTTCTCGAGTTGAAAGCACCATTTTCATTTCTGTATTGCACAATATTTTCAGCTAATTTTGGTCCAATTCCAGATACATAACTCAATAAAGATTCACTTGCTGTATTGATATTTACACCCACTGTATTCACACAACTTTCAACTGTAGTATCTAAAGCTTTTTTTAGTTTGGTTTGATCTACATCATGTTGATACTGTCCAACACCAATCGATTTTGCATCAATCTTAACCAATTCTGCTAAAGGATCTTGCAAACGTCTTCCAATAGAAACTGCTCCACGAACTGTAACATCGTAATTAGGAAACTCATCTCTGGCAATTTTGGAAGCAGAATAAATAGAAGCACCAGCTTCACTCACTACAAAAACATCAATAGAATTTTTAAAATGTATCTTTTTAATGAGTTGTTCAGTTTCTCTGGAGGCTGTTCCATTACCAATAGCAATGGCTTCAATTTGATAAGCTTCAGCCAAAGAACTGATTTTTTTAATGGCATCAAAAGATTGATTTTGAGGAGCGTGAGGAAAAATTGTTTCATTATGTAGTAAATCTCCTTGCTCATTTAAACAAACAACTTTACAACCTGATCTGAAACCAGGGTCAATTGCTAAGACTCTTTTTTCTCCTAATGGAGCACCTAATAACAATTGTTTTAAGTTTTTAGCAAAAACAGTAATGGCTGCATCGTCTGCTTTTTCTTTGGCAATTGATAAAGCTTCATTTGATAATGATGGTAGTAATAAACGCTTAAATGCATCATTAATTGCCAATTGCAAGTGTTGAACACATTCGTTATTAGAACGAATAATTCTATCCTCCATTTTCTGTAATGCTCTTTCATTGTCTATTTCTAGTTTTATTCGAATAAAACCTTCGCTTTCTGCTCGTAAAATGGCTAATAATCTGTGTGATGGAATTCTGTTTAAAGATTCGCTCCAATCAAAATAATCTTTAAATTTTTGAGCCTTTTCATCACTTGTTTTAGACTTAATTTCTTTTGAAGAAATTTGAGCAAATCTTTCAAATTGATAACGAATATTATTTCTGATATCTGTTCTCTCATTAATCCATTCTGCAATAATAAAACGTGCACCTTCTAGTGCTTCTTCAATCGATTCAACATCATTATTAATATATTTTGAAGCAGTATATTCTAAATCATTTACACGTTGACTCATTATCATTTTAGCCAAAGGTTCTAAGCCTTGTAATCGTGCAGTTTCTGCTTTGGTTTTGCGTTTCTTTTTAAAAGGTAAATACAAATCTTCTAAAGCAATCAAATCTTTAGAATTTATTACTTTTTCTTCTAATGCTGATGTTAAGACATTTTGTTCTTCTAAAGCTTTTAGAATAGCTTTTTTACGTTTTTCTAATGCTTCAAAAGTTTCTTTATACTTTACAATTTCTCCAATTTGTAACTCATCTAAATTTCCAGTCATTTCCTTTCTATACCTGCTTATAAAAGGAATTGTTGCGTCTTCATTTAATAAAGAAATCGTGTTTTCTATAGATTTTGAAGAAAGCTGAGTTTGTTGTTTTATATAAGTGAGTAATTGCATGTTATGTTTAAAATATTCTGAAAAAAAACCTCAAAAAAGTTAATTTTTTGAGGCTACGAATATACTTTTTAAATTGACATTTTAAGAAATAACTTTCTCAAAAGCCAAACGTTTTGCATTGTAGTTGGTATAAATAATACCACAATATTGGTATCCCATTTTTTTAATTAATGATTGCATGATTTTATTATCTTCATGCGTATCAATTTTTAAACTTTGTACTCCTTTTTCTTGAAGCTTTTGATGTAAGTTTTCGAAAACAAAATTTGCAATACCTTTTCCTCTAAAATCTTTACTCATTGCTAATCTATGAATAACTCCATAAGGCTTTGTTTCATCAATAATCCAATTACCATCAAATATTTTTCTGTAAGTAGGCTCTTTCCTTAAAGTAAACATAGTAGTTGCGACTATTGTGTCATCTTCATTTACAATTACGTAGCTTTCATTATTAGAAATATCGTTCTCAATTTGTGCAGCATTTGGATATCCATTTTGCCATTGATCTATGTTCAGAGATTTTAACAATGCTTTAGCATCATCAATAATTTCTAAAATTCTAGGAACATCATTTAAAACAGAAAGTCTAATTATCATTTTCTATAAATTAAAAACCACGAATTACAAATATAAATATTCGAAAATTCGTGGCTAAAATTTATAGTTAATTTTTAAATAGTTGCTTCTTCTGTAACTTTTATAGGTAATTCAACCATTTCTTGATTGTGCAAAATATCTTGAATGGTTTGTCTTTTTCTGATTAAGTAATCTTGTCCATCAACAATCATAACTTCTGCAGGTAAATAACGAGAATTGTAGTTAGAAGCCATAGAAAAACAGTAGGCACCTGCATTGTGGAAACATAAAATATCTTCTTCAGAGATTTCTGAAATTCTTCTGTTAGAACCAAAAGTATCTGTTTCACAAATGTAACCCACTACAGAGTAATAACGATCTCTCCCTTCAGGATTTGATATGTTTGTAATATGATGGTATGAATTGTACATCATTGGCCTAACTAAATGATTAAAACCAGAATCTACATGAGCAAAAACAGTAGAAGTAGTTTGCTTTACAACATTTACTTTTGCTAAAAACACACCAGCTTCAGATACTAAAAATTTACCTGGTTCAAACATTAAAGTAATGTCTTTTCCATATTCTATACAAAACTCATTAAAACGTTCTGTAAGTTGTAAGCCTAATTGTTCTATATCAGTTGAAATATCTCCTTCTTTGTAAGGAACTTTAAATCCGCTTCCAAAATCAATAAAGTCTATATCATCAAATTGCTTAGCAACATCAAATAGAATTTCTGTTGCACGTAAAAAAGTGTCAATGTCTAAAATATCGGAACCAGTGTGCATATGAATTCCGTTTATATTCATTCCTGTATTCTCTACAACACGTTTAATATGAGGAACTTGGTGAATAGAAATCCCGAATTTAGAATCTATGTGACCTACAGAAATTTTAGAATTTCCACCAGCCATTATATGTGGGTTTATACGAACACATACAGGTACTTCTGGATGTTGTTGTCCAAACTGTTCTAAGATAGAAAGGTTGTCAATATTTATTTGAACACCTAGTTTGGCAACATCTTCAATTTCTTTTAAAGACACTCCATTAGGCGTAAATATGATGTTTTTTGGATCTATACCAGTTGTTAAACCCAATTGTACTTCTTGAATAGAAACAGTATCTAAACCTGCACCTAAATTCTTAAAAAATTTTAAAATATTTATGTTAGACAATGCTTTAACAGCATAATTTAATTTTAAGTTTTTAACATCGCTAAAAGCGTTAGTTAATCGATTGTATTGAGATGCAATTTTACCTGTATCATATATGTATAAAGGACTTCCGTATTTGTTTGCTAATTCTAAAAGTTGAGTTCTTTTCAAAATAAATTCATTTAATCAATGTCAAAAATAGCTAAAATGTGTAGTTTTATTTCATTTGTTTAAAAATATAACATATTGTTTTTTTTTGTGATTTTTAAATGTTTTTTATCAATTGACTTCAAGTTTTTTAATAGTCTATTTTACTATTTTTTATAGTTGAAAATATGTTAATAACTAATTAGAATAGTCATTTTATTTCTTTAGGGTTAATGTTATATTGCATGTACTTCAAACCTAATAATAGTAAGCGTTTTAGATGAGTGAGCAAACAAAATATACTGAAGATAATATTAGATCATTAGACTGGAAAGAGCATATTAGAATGCGACCAGGAATGTATATTGGTAAACTGGGTGATGGTTCATCAGCAGATGATGGTATTTATATACTTGTAAAAGAGGTGCTTGACAATTCTATTGATGAATTTGTGATGGGTGCAGGAAAAACCATCGAAATTTCTATTCAAGGTAATAAAGTTACAGTTAGAGATTATGGTAGAGGAATACCTTTGGGTAAAGTAGTAGATGTAGTTTCTAAAATGAATACTGGAGGTAAATATGATTCTAAAGCTTTTAAAAAATCAGTTGGTTTAAATGGTGTAGGTACAAAAGCAGTGAATGCATTATCAACATTTTTTCGAGTTGAATCTACTAGAGATGGTAAATCAGCTTCAGCAGAATTTGCACAAGGAAATTTAGAAAATCAAGAGTTTTTAGAAGAAACCTCAAGAAGAAAAGGAACTAAAGTATCTTTTATACCAGATGAAACCATTTTTAAAAAATACAAGTTTCGAAATGAGTATGTAGCTAAGATGCTCAAAAACTATGTGTATTTAAATCCTGGGTTAACCATTATTTTTAATGGAGAAAAGTACTTTTCTGAAAATGGATTAAAAGATTTATTAGAGGATAATAATAATACAGATGATATGCTGTATCCTATTATTCACTTAAAAGGAGATGATATAGAAGTTGCTATTACTCATAGTAAAACTCAATATTCAGAAGAGTATTATTCATTTGTAAATGGGCAACATACCACTCAAGGAGGTACACATCAAGCTGCATTTAGAGAAGCAATTGTAAAAACGATTCGTGATTTTTTTGGTAAAAATTTTGAAGCTTCTGATGTACGTAAATCTGTAATTGCTGCTATTGCTATAAAAGTGATGGAACCTGTTTTTGAAAGTCAGACTAAAACAAAACTAGGTTCAACAGAAATGGGTGGTGATTTACCAACTGTAAGAACGTATATCAACGATTTTGTAAAAACAAAATTAGACAACTATCTTCATAGAAATACAGATGTAGCAGACAAGCTACAAAAGAAAATTCTACAAGCAGAAAAAGAACGTAAAGAGCTTTCAGGTATTCGAAAGTTAGCAAGAGATAGAGCAAAAAAAGCGAGTTTACACAATAAAAAATTGCGCGATTGTAGAATCCACTTAGGAGATACAAAAAAAGAAAATTATTTAGATACTACTCTTTTTATTACAGAGGGTGACTCTGCCTCTGGATCTATTACAAAATCTAGAAATGTAAATACTCAAGCTGTTTTTAGTTTAAAAGGAAAACCTTTAAACTCTTATGGTTTAAGTAAGAAAATTGTTTATGAAAATGAAGAGTTTAATTTATTGCAAGCAGCTTTAAATATAGAAGATGGTTTAGAAGATTTAAGATATAATAACATAGTAATTGCAACAGATGCAGATGTAGATGGTATGCACATTCGTTTGTTATTAATAACGTTCTTTTTACAGTTTTTTCCTGAGTTAATAAAAGAAGGGCATTTGTACATTTTAGAAACTCCTTTATTTAGAGTACGTGATAAAAAAGAAACAATTTATTGTTATTCAGAAGAAGAAAAACAAAATGCCATAGCAAAATTAAGAGGTAAACCAGAAATTACTCGATTTAAAGGTTTGGGTGAAATTTCTCCAAATGAGTTTGTTCATTTTATAGGTGATGATATTCGTTTAGATCCTGTAATGTTAGACAAAGAAATGTCTATCGAGCAAATGTTGCAATTTTACATGGGTAAAAACACACCTGATAGACAAAAGTTTATCATTCAAAATTTAAAAGTAGAATTAGATATTGTTGAGGAAGTTTAAGAGATGAGTGAAGAAATAAACGAAAACGAAGAAGTAAATAATCAAAATAATCAATCTGAGAATTTAGAAAATCAGAATGATAATGTAGAAACCATAACAAAAGTTACAGGAATGTACAAAGAATGGTTTTTAGATTATGCTTCATATGTAATTTTAGAAAGAGCAGTACCTGCATTATTAGATGGATTAAAACCTGTACAACGTAGAATAATGCATTCTATGAAAGACTTAGATGATGGTCGTTACAATAAAGTAGCTAACATTGTTGGGCATACTATGCAATATCATCCTCATGGAGATGCAAGTATTGCAGATGCAATGGTTCAAATTGGTCAGAAAGAATTACTGATTGATATGCAAGGAAACTGGGGTAATATCTTAACAGGAGATAGAGCTGCAGCTTCAAGATATATAGAAGCACGTTTATCTAAATTTGCTTTAGAAGTAGTTTTTAACCCAAAAACTACAAAGTGGCAAGCTTCTTATGATGGTCGTAAAAGAGAACCTGTAAATTTACCTGTTAAATTTCCATTATTATTAGCTCAAGGTGCAGAAGGAATTGCAGTTGGTTTATCAACCAAAATTTTACCACATAATTTTAATGAACTGATTGATGCTTCAATCAAATATTTAAAAGCAAGAAATTTTAAAATTGTGCCAGACTTTTTAACTGGAGGTATTGCAGATTTTTCGAATTATAATGATGGTAAAAGAGGAGGTAAAGTAAGAGTAAGAGCTAAAATTTCTCAAATAGATAAAAAGACTTTAGTCATTACAGAAATTCCTTTTGGTACAACTACACAATCTTTAATAGATAGTATCTTAAAGGCCAATGATAAAGGAAAAATAAAAATAAAGAGGATAGAAGATAACACTGCAGCTAATGTAGAAATTTTAGTGCATTTACCTCCAAATGTATCTCCAGATAAAACAATTGATGCTTTATATGCTTTTACAAATTGTGAAAACTCAATCTCTCCTTTGTGCTGTATCATTGAAGATAATAAACCCATTTTTGTTGGGGTAACTAAAATGCTTAAACATTCAACAGATCATACTGTTGAGTTGTTAAAATTGGAGTTAGAAATTCAATTAAATGAACTTGAAGAACAATGGCATTTTGCATCCTTAGAACGAATTTTTATAGAAAATAGAATCTATAGAGATATTGAAGAAGAAGAAACTTGGGAAGGTGTTATTAAAGCGATTGATGAAGGCTTAAAACCCCACATTAAACACTTAAAAAGAGCTGTTACAGAAGAAGATATTGTTCGTTTAACAGAAATTAGAATTAAAAAGATTTCTAAGTTCGATATTGATAAGGCTAAACAACATATTGAAAGTTTAGAAGAAAAGATTGAAGGAGTAAAACATCATTTAGCTAATTTAATAGATTATGCTATTGATTATTTTAAAAACCTAAAAGATAAATACGGAAAAGGAAAAGAACGTAAAACCGAAATTAAAATTTTTGATGACATTGTTGCATCAAAAGTAGCTATGAATAATGCAAAGCTTTATGTGAATAGAGCAGAAGGTTTTATTGGTACTTCATTAAGAAAAGACGAATTTGTTTGCGATTGTTCTGATATAGATGATATCATCACTTTTAGAAAAGATGGAACAATGATGGTTACTAAAATCGATGCAAAAACCTTTGTAGGAAAAGATATTATTCATGTAGCAGTCTTTAAAAAGAAAGACAAACGTACAGTATATAATATGATGTATAGAGATGGTAAATCTGGACCAAGTTATATGAAACGTTTTAATGTTACCTCTGTAACTAGAGATAAAGAATACGATTTAGCCAATGGTAAAAAAGGTTCTATAGTACATTATTTTTCAGCAAATCCAAATGGAGAAGCAGAAGTAGTTACTATTAATTTAAGAGCAGTTGGTAGTATCAAAAAATTAAAATGGGATATAGATTTTGCAGATTTAGCAGTAAAAGGGAGAGCTGTTCGTGGTAATACTATTACTAAGTTTGCCATTAAAAAAGTTGAATTTAAAGAAGCTGGTGTTTCTACATTAAAACCTCGAAAAATTTGGTTTGATGATGCTGTACAACGTCTAAATGTTGATGAAAGAGGGGAGTTGTTAGGTGAATTTAAAGCAGAAGACAAGTTATTAATCATTACTCAAAGTGGAAAAGCAAAAGCTGTAAAACCAGATTTAGCTATGCATTTTGAAGATGATATGATTGTTTTAGAAAAATGGATACCTAAAAAACCAATATCTGCTATTTATTATGATGGTGAAAAAGAACGTTACTATATAAAACGTTTTGTTATAGAAACAACAGAAAAAGAAGAAGTTTTTATTTCTGAACATCCAAAAAGCCAGTTAGAGATTGTTGCTACAGATTATAGACCAGTTGCAGAGGTGGTGTATTCAAAGCGTAGCTTAGAAAATGAGGAGGTTAATTTAGAGGAGTTTATTGCTGTAAAAGGAATTAAAGCGCTTGGTAATCAATTAACAACAGAGAAAATAAAGCAGGTAAATCTTTTAGAGTCTTTACCTTATGATGAACCAGAAGATGAAAAAATTGAAGAAGTAGAGGTGATAGATGAAGAAGTTGTAGAAGATAAACTACCTTTAGATATACCAACCATAGAAAAATCTTCAACTCTAGAATTGCCTAATAAAGAAGATAAGAAAGCTGCCTTATTAAAAAAAGCAATAAAAAAGAAAAAAGATAATTCAGACGATTCTCAACAATCATTATTTTAAAATATGAAACTTAAACATCTTTATCTTTTTTTATCAGTATTAGGTATTTGTTACACTTGGTATTACAATATTCAATATTTTAGTACTGTAGAAGATGCAAATCTGATTGGTTTTTTTAAAGATGCACAACAAAATTTTGCTGGTAAATCTTTTGGTGCAGATTTAACTGTTGTTTGTTTAACTTTTTTTGCTTTCTTAATTCCAGAATCTTTAAGATTAAAAATTAAGTATTGGTGGATCTTAATACCATTAACATTTTTAATTGCTGTAGCATTTACATTTCCTTTATTCTTATATTTGAGAGAATTATCTCTCGAAAAAAAGAATGAAATTTAGACTTTCTTTACTATTATACTTTTTGTTCCTCTCTTTTTTTGGGCAAGAAAAAGTATTTTATTTTAAAGATGCTAATAAAGAATATTCATCAAAAATAATTGGTTCAGCAAATTTTAAAGAAGTTGTAGATGACATTGTTTTAGAAAGTAAAACTGATGCAGTTTTTTGGTTTAAAATTCCTAAATCTTTAGATGATGATGATTATATTTTTCAAATAAAAAGTATTGATACTAAAGGAGCTAAAGGGTTTTAAGGAAATAAGGTTTTAGAAAAGTTACCCTACCAAAGATATAATGTCTTTCAATTTACTAGAAATGAAGATACTTTCATAAAAATTGCTTCAAATTCAAAAGCTTATTACCCAATAACTTTAAATAAATCTGATATATTTAATTTCAAAGAGAAAAAAATAATTACTTATAATAGTTTTTATTACGGTTTTTCTTTTTTGGTAACTCTTTACTGTTTTGTTTATTATTTTTATTTTAAAGATTACGCTTTCTTATACTATTCAGTCTTTTTAGCTTCTATTACTTTAGGTTTTTTAATTATTGATGGTACACTTAATTTATTTGGAGTATCAAAAAAAATTACAAATTTTCTAATTATTACTAATTATATAGCTTTAACTTTTTTTGCATCAAAATTTATAAACAGTTTTTTATTTTTAGAGAACATATATCCTAAACTAAAAAAGTATACTTATACTGTTGGGGTATTAATTATTTTATCTGGCTTAATCTACTTTATTACTGATAGTTATTTATATTTATTGACATTAAATGTTTTGGTATTTTCTTTATTACTAATTTATTGGTTAACATCAGTTTTACTTTTTAAGAGAAATATTTATACTAAAATTTTAGTATTAGCATTTGCGCTTTTACTTTTTTCAGCTATAGATTCTTTTGTTCTTACCAACTTTGGATTTAGGATTTTTAAATCTAATCCATTATTAATGAAGATTGGAGGTATTGTTTAAATTATAGTATTATGGTTTGCTGTAATTTTTAGAGAGAAAATACTTAGAAAAGAAAATGCATTTATGAAAAAGGAAATTATCTCTTTCTCTGATTCTATAAATTTAAATGATGAAAAGGTAAAAAATGAGAATACTTTAGAAGATTTAAGTCATAGAGAAAGAGAGATTTTTAATTTAATTATTCAAGGTAAATCTAATAAAATGATATCCGCAGAATTAAATATTTCTGTGAATACTGTAAAATTTCATATCAAAAATATTTATGAGAAATTAAATATTAAGAGTAGAAAGGAAGCTTTAAATATTGATTTAAATATAACTAAAATGTAGTTTTTTAGCACATTACTACCCTAAAAAAACCCAACTAAAAACAAGTAAACTTAATAGAAAACATTAAATTTGTAAGTATAAATTGTATTCCCCATCTTTATTATACTTTCCAAACTACTCTTGACAATCTGTTAAGAGTTTTTTTATTTCATCTTTTCAAAAAAAGTAAATTTATAGTTTGGCAACAATTCTGGATTTGTAATTTTTATGATATCCTTTAAGACTAAATCTGGTCTAGTTGGTGACAATTCATAATAAATAATTCCACCTGTTTTACCCTTTTTAATTGATGGTGAATAAATTTTATCCTCTTTAAAAGCATTAAACTTTTCATATAACTTATTAGAACTTAGCATTTGTTCTTTTGATGAAAAATAACCTGGAGCAATCCAATAATCAGCATTAATTCCTTTTTCAAAAACACTTTCAAAGCTTAAAGATAAACTGCCTTTACCTTTAGTGTTTTTCCATAAATAATTAACATTAGCATCTTCTAAAAATTGGGCTACAAAACTATCTCCTGCAGGTAAATCCCAAATATCTTTACTCATAATGGCTCCAGATAATACAGTTTGTTGTTTTGTTGATTTTAAAGCTATTTTTTTAGCCTCTAAATAATTGTTTTCAATTCCATTAAAAATACTGTCAGCAAGTTGTTCTTTGTCAAATAAAACTCCAAAAAATTTAATCCATTCAGCTCTACCCAAAGGTGTTTCTTCTAGCCAATCTCCATTATAAATTACATTAATTCCAGATTTTTGAATTGTAGATAAAGATTTGTCTGCAGACGAAACACTATAACCAACAATTAATTCTGGTTGTAAATCCAATAATATCTCTGTATTTAAATCATTTTCTTTTCCTATTTCTTTTATTTTACCTAGATCAATTAATTGCCTAGTTTTTTCTGATGAAACATATCTAGAAAAAGGAAATCCAACTATTGATTTTTCTTCTTCTAGCAATTCAACCATTGGTATATGAGTAGTTGATGTTACAATAATTTCTTTAACAGGGACTTGAATAATTTTCTTATCCAAATTATTTAAATTTTTACTTAAAGATTTTTTATAAACTGTATACTCATAAATTTCATTAAATCCTTTATAAGCTGATTTAATAATTAGTTTTTTATTTCCATTTTTTTCAACTATGTCAAATCCTTTTGCATATTTAATGGTAGTTTTATTAGTTGATTCAACTTTTTTATTTACAATTTCTTTATTACAAGAATTTAAAATTAGTAAAAGCAAAAAGAAAGCATAAGAACTGTTTTTCATTTTGTAAATACTTGATTTTCTTGCTCTTGAACTCTAATAAAAGTTGTTCTTTTGGTTAGCTCTTTTAATCTTCTAGCTCCTACGTATGTACAAGTAGAACGTAAACCTCCTAAAATATCTATTACAGTATTCTCAACATTTCCTTTGAAAGGAATTTTTACAGTTTTACCTTCAGAAGCTCTGTAGTCTGCAACACCACCTGAATGTTTATTCATAGCTGTTTCAGAGCTCATGCCATAAAAAGCTTTAAATTTTTTACCATTTTCCTCTATAATCTCTCCACCACTTTCTTTATGTCCAGCTAGCATGCCACCTAACATTACAAAATCAGCATTAGCTCCAAAAGCTTTAGCAACATCTCCAGGAACTTTACAACCACCATCAGAAATTATTTGACCACCTAAACCATGAGCAGCATCAGCACACTCAATAATGGCAGATAATTGAGGATAACCAACTCCTGTTTTTACCCTTGTTGTACATACAGAACCTGGTCCAATACCCACTTTAATAATATCTGCTCCAGATAATAACAATTCTTCTACCATTTCACCAGTTACTACATTACCAGCTATTATTACTTTATTAGGATGTTGTTTGCGCATTTTTCTAACGAATTCTACAAAATGTTCTGAATAGCCGTTTGCAACATCAATACAAATAAAATTTATTTGCGGAAATTCATTTAAAATTGTTTTTACTTTTTTAGCATCTTCTTTACTTGTACCTGTGCTTATTGCAATATTATTTAAAGTATTTACTGACGATTCATGAATAAATTTTCTCCAGTCATCAATAGTATAATGCTTATGAATTGCTGTAAAAATATTATGGTTACTTAATGCTTTTGCCATATTAAAAGTACCAACAGTATCCATATTTGCAGCTATAATAGGTACTCCTTTCCAAGTTATATCACTATGTAAAAAATTGAACTCTCTTTCTAGTGTTACTTCAGACCTAGATTTTAGAGTAGATCTTTTAGGTCGAAACATAACGTCTTTAAAGCCTAATTTTAAATCATTTTCGATTCTCATATTTAAAATTTATTAGATTTTAAAGATATCAATTTTAGGTATCTTAAAAAGAATTTGCAATAAAATTTATATTACATTTGTCAAGATTTTTGGTTTTTGTATAAATATCGGTTTATACAGAATTAAAAGGGAATTTGGTGAAAATCCAAAACTGTTCCCGCAACTGTAAGTTTAAGCTGATTTTAGTTTCAGCACCTTTTTAAGGATGTTATTTTTCTTATGCCACTGACATTTAATGTTGGGAAGGCAAATAACATAAAACAAGTCAGGAGACCTGCCTAAAGTCACGAGTTAAAAACTTTCGGGATAAAAGTTTATGTACTAATATTTTTCTGTACAGAATATTTACCTGATTTATTGTATTAATTAAATCATTAAAAATGAAAAAGCAATTATTAATTGTTAGTGTGTTGGCATGCAATTTTGTTAATACAAATTTATTTTCTCAAGAAAAAAAAGAGAAAATAGAATCTTTAGAAGAAGTTGTAGTTACTGCAACAAAATTTGAAACTAATAAAAAGAATATTGGAAAAATAGTATATAAAATCACTCAAGAAACAATAGAAAACAGTAGAGGAAAATCTATTGTAGATTTATTAAATGATGTGCCTGGTGTAGAAATTAATGGTAACTTTAGTACAAGAGGTCAAAATTTAGGATATTACATAAGAGGAGGAAGAAATAGACAAGTTGCTATTTTATTAGATGGTGTAAATGTAAATGATCCATCATCATTTAATGGTGATTTTGATCTAAGACAATTAGATATTAATCAAATTGAAAGAATAGAAGTTTTAAAAGGTGCTTCTTCAACATTATATGGTACAGGTGCTGCAACTGGGGTTATCAATATCATTTTAAAAAAAGCTTCAAAAAACAGTTTTTCAGGTACTTTTAATTCTTCTGTAGGTACAAATTCATCAAGTGAAAATAATCGTTTTGCAGCAGATGAAATTTCAACTAATTTTAATTTTAATGGAACTTTAGGAAAACTAGATTATTTGTTTGCTTTAAATGGTAATGGTTCAAAAGGTCTTTCAGCAGCTAAAAATAGTGGTAATAAAGAATTTGAAGAAGATGTTTTTTCAAGACAAAACATGTTACTAAAGTTAAACTACTCTGTAAACAATAAGTTTAAAATAGGAATTTTAACAAGTATAGATGAGTTTTCTACGGATTTTGATGGTTTTGATTTTGATCCTATTTCTTTTGCAAGTATACCTGCAGATAAAGATAATAATTTAGAGAGTTTTCAAAAACGTTTTGCAGTTAATGCAGATTATTCTTACTCAAAGGGAGTATTAAAATTAAGAACTTTTTATACTGATATTAAGAGAACTGAAACTCCTTCAAATGATTTTTTTAAAGGAGAAGTTTTAGGTTTCGATATTTTTAATAACTATAAATTTACTAACGAAATATCTTTATTAACGGGTTTTACTGCTCAATTTCAAGATATGATTCAGAGAACTTCTTTTAGTACTATAGAAGAAGGTAAAGGAAAACAACATTTTTACGATCCATATATATCAGTTAATTACAATTCATCTTTTGGTTTTAACCTAAATGCTGGTTCTAGGTTAAATATTCATAATGAGTATGGTAGTAATTTTGTTTTTAATGTTAACCCTTCTTATAATTTTACTATTAATAATAATTTAATTAAAGTATTCACCTCTTATAGTACTGCATTTGTTACACCAACCTTATCAGAAATATTTACAAAATTGCCGTCAATTGGTGAGTTGTTACCAGAAGAAGATACTACTATTGAAGGAGGTTTTGATATTACTTTAAGTGAAAAATTTAATATAAATGCTACTTATTTTTATAGAGAAGAGACTAATAAAATAGGTTATGATCCAACCACTTTTCAAACAATAAATGATTTAGGTACTTTTTTAGCACGAGGTTTTGAAACAGAAGTAAATTTTAAAATGAATTCAAAACTATCATTTTTAGCTAATTATACCCATATAAATAGAGATGAAAATTTACTTTTAAAAATACCTCAAAATAAATTCTTCATCAAGGCAGATTACAAATTAACAAATTCAACATTTACCTCTTTGTCATATAGATATGTTGACGAAACTACAGACTTTGGTAATGTTTCTTTAGATGCTTATAACTTAGTAGATTTCTTTATAAATCATTCTTTGCTAGATGGTAAAGTTACTTTTTATGGAAGTATAACTAATATTTTTAATGAAAATTTTCAGGAGATAGCAGGTTTTACAACCAGAGGTAGAAATTATAGTTTAGGATTAAATATTAAATTATAGATTTTAAAAAATATCCCAACTTTCTTATACAAAAAAAGAGCTTTCTAAAAATTAGGAGGCTCTTTTTAAATTTATAAAAGTTTTCGCACTTCACTTTTTATAAAATCAACAGCAGTTTCTGTTGGAGATATTGTTTTAGAATAATCAATTAAAACATTTTCTCTTAAATCGTTCGCAGAATTAGAAACTTCAGCAACTTGTTTTATTTTGTTTATAATGGCTCTTTTAGCAGCAGTTATAGACAACCAAGTTTCTTTACTTATGTACAATTGTTGAACTAAATTATGTTCAAATTCTTGATCAATAGTTGCAATTAATAGTTGTAAATAATCATTAGCATCATCTGAAGTTGGTTTAATTCTAACTAACATATTTACAGGATTAATTCTCTCACAAAATAGCAACATCCTTTCATAAGCCTGCAATTTTATTGGTAAACTTTCTTTTTTCTTATCTGCCATTATATTTAATTTTTTATCTGCATTTTGCTGATTTAAAAACCCATGAAACATATAATATGCAACAAAACCTGTAACTAAAGCAGGTAGTATGTAAGAAACACTATCTATTAATTGATCATCCATCATAATTATTTTACACAAAAGTAATTTTTTTACTTAATAAATTGTGGATAAAAATTAAAGAAGACATTTTTTTAGAACGTTAGAATTCCTAATTTCACCTTCTAAAAATCTCATAAATTTACTTTGAATAATTACTTAGATTCTTTAAACGAAGCTCAAAAACAAGCTGTTTTGCAAAAAGACGGACCAATGATTATAATTGCTGGTGCTGGTTCTGGTAAAACAAGAGTTTTAACTTACAGAATAGCTCATTTAATGCAACAAGGTATAGATGCGTTTAATATACTTTCTCTCACTTTTACAAACAAAGCAGCTAGAGAAATGAAAGAGAGAATTGCTAGTGTAGTTGGTGTTAGTGAAGCAAAAAACCTTTGGATGGGAACTTTCCACTCTGTTTTTGCAAGAATATTAAGATCTGAGGCAGATAAATTAGGTTTTCCAAGTAATTTCACAATTTATGATACTCAAGATTCTGTTAGACTTTTAACTTCTATTATCAAAGAAATGAACTTAGATAAAGAACGTTACAAGGCTAAACAAATTCAAAATAGAATATCATCTTTTAAAAATAGTTTAGTAACTGTAAGGGCTTATTTTAATAATCCTGATTTACAAGAAGCTGACATGCATGCAAGTAGACCAAGAGTAGGTGATATTTACAAAGAGTATGTAGATAGATGCTTTAAAGCTGGAGCTATGGATTTTGATGATTTACTGTTAAGAACTAATGAGTTATTAGCAAGATTTCCAGAGGTTTTAGCAAAATATCAAGATCGATTTAGATATATAATGGTAGATGAGTATCAAGATACAAATCATTCTCAATATCTTATTGTAAAAGCGTTAGCAGATCGTTTTCAAAATATTTGTGTGGTAGGTGATGATTCTCAAAGTATTTATAGTTTTAGGGGAGCTAACATTCAAAATATACTAAATTTTCAAAAAGATTATCCAGATGTTAAAACTTTTAAGTTAGAGCAAAATTATAGATCAACTAAAAATATTGTAAATGCTGCGAATTCTGTTATAGCAAGAAACAAAACCAAATTAGATAAAGAAGTTTGGACAAGTAATGATGCAGGTGATTCTATAAATGTAATGCGTACAATTTCTGATGGCGAAGAAGGACGTTTTGTGGCACAATCTATTTGGGAGAATATGATGAATCATCAATTAAAGCCAAATGATTTTTGTGTGCTATATAGAACAAACTCTCAGTCTAGAGCAATAGAAGATGCTTTACGTAAAAAGAATATCGATTATAAAATTTATGGAGGTATCTCTTTTTATCAAAGAAAAGAAATCAAAGATATTTTATCTTATTTACGCATTCTAATTAATCCAAATGATGAGGAAGCTCTAAAAAGAATTATTAATTACCCAGCAAGAGGAATTGGAGCAACAACTATAGATAGGCTTACTATTGCAGCAAACCATTATAAAAAATCAATTTTTGACATTATAAAATATATTGACAAAATCGATATTAAAATAAATTCTAGCACAAAAAATAAGTTGCAGAATTTTATGAATATGATTTTACGTTTTCAAATAGAAGCTCAAACAAAAAATGCTTTTGAAATTGCAGAGATTGTTGTTAAACAAGTTCGTCTTATTAAAGATTTAGAAAAAGATGGTACACCTGAAGCAGTTAGTAAGGTAGAAAATGTTCAAGAATTATTAAACGGAATAAAAGATTTTATTACAGATAAAATAGAACAAGGAGAAGATGCTAGTTTAACTGCTTTTTTAGAAGATGTTGCTTTAGCTACAGATTTTGATTCTAAAAAAGATAACGATAAACCAAGTGTTTCTTTAATGACCATTCATCAATCTAAAGGTTTAGAGTATAAATACATTTATATAGTTGGTTTAGAAGAAAACTTATTTCCTTCTGCTATGAGTATGAATACTAGAAGTGAGTTAGAAGAGGAGAGAAGGTTGTTTTATGTAGCTTTAACTAGAGCAGAAAAAGTAGCTTATTTAACGTATGCACAAACTCGTTATAGGTGGGGTAAATTAATAGATTCTGAACCCAGTAGGTTTTTAGAAGAGATAGATGAACAGTTTTTAAATTACTTAACACCAAAGGTTCCAGAACCTTCTATAAATCGTTTTGTAGATAAAAGTTTGTTCGATGATGCACCAAAAGGTATTCGTTTTCAAAAGCCAATTCAAAGAAAAAAAAAAGAAAGAGAACTTTTAAAAAAGAAAGAAATAGAAATTCCTAAGAATTTAAAAAAAGTGGCTCCATCTTCATCAACAAAAACTAACTTATTTGATGATAATGTTACTGTTGGTAGTATTGTAGAACATAATAGATTTGGAAGAGGAAAAGTGTTAGCACTAGAGGGTAAAGGGCCAAATAAAAAAGCTGAAATTCAATTTGGTACAGTTGGTAAGAAAAAGTTATTATTACAATTTGCAAAGCTAAAAGTACTAGGTTAATATATTTTTAAAAATCAATTCTATAAACTGAAAATAAATCGTTATTTTGCAGCGTTAAATAACTACAGCAATAAGATTTTTATTTTTGGTGTAAACCAAAAATTACTTCACAAAAACATATAAATGACATTCGATTTAGAATATAATTCAGAAAGAACATTAATGATTATTCCAGAATATGGTAGACATATTCAAAAATTGGTAAATCATTGTGTAGCTTTAGAAAGTAAAGAAGAACGTAATACAATGGCTAAAGCAATTGTAGATGTAATGGGTAACTTACAGCCACATTTAAGAGATGTGCCAGATTTTAAACACAAATTATGGGATCAACTCTTTATCATGTCTGATTTTAAATTAGATGCAGATTCTCCATATCCACAGCCTTCAAGAGAAGAATTACAAGAAAAACCAGAACCTTTAGCATATCCTAGAGCAGCTTCAAAATATCGTTATTATGGTAAAAATATTCAAACCATGATTAATGTTGCTTTAAGCTGGGAAGAAGGAATTATGAAAGAGGCATTAGTTTTTACGATTGCAAATCACATGAAAAAATGTTATTTAAATTGGAATAAAGACACTGTAGATGATCTTGTTATTTTTAACCATCTATATGATTTATCTGATGGTAAAATAGATTTAAGAAAATCTGATGAAGAATTGAGTGAAAGTAAAAACTTGTTAAGAAAAAGAAGTTCACAAGGTCAGAACAAAAGCAATCACAAAAAATCACATCACAACAATAAAGTAAGAAAAAGATATTAATCAATGGCATCATTTAAAATTGAAGGTGGTCATAAATTACAAGGAACCATCACTCCTCAAGGAGCTAAAAATGAAGTTTTACAAATACTATGTGCAGTTTTATTAACTCCAGAAAAAGTAATTATTAATAATGTTCCTGATATTATTGATGTAAATAAATTGATTTTTATACTAGGTGAACTAGGTGTAAAAGTCAATAAATTAAGTTCAAATTCATATTCTTTTCAAGCAGATAAAATTAATCTTGGTTATTTAGAGTCTTCAGATTTTAAAAGAGATGGAAGTTTATTAAGAGGTTCAATTATGATTGTTGGTCCTTTGTTGGCAAGATTTGGAAAAGGATATATTCCAAAACCAGGTGGAGATAAAATAGGTAGAAGAAGATTAGATACTCATTTTGAAGGATTTATCAATCTTGGAGCTAAATTTAGATATAATAAAGAAGATAATTTTTATGGAGTAGAAGCAGAAGAATTGTTTGGTACAGACATGTTGTTAGATGAAGCTTCTGTAACTGGTACTGCAAATATTTTAATGTCTGCAGTATTAGCAACTGGTACTACAACTATTTATAATGCTGCTTGCGAACCCTATATTCAACAGTTATGTAAAATGCTGAATTCAATGGGGGCAAATATTACTGGTGTTGGTTCTAATTTATTAACTATTACTGGTGTTAAAGAGTTAAAAGGATGTGAGCATACTGTTTTACCAGATATGATAGAAATTGGTTCTTGGATTGGTGTTGCTGTAATGACTAGATCAGAATTAACTATTAAAAATGTAAGTTGGGAAAATCTAGGTCAAATACCTGATGTGTTTAGAAAATTAGGAATTCAATTTGAAAAAAGAGGAGATGATATTTATATTCCAGAACAAGATTCTTATGAAATACAAAATTACATAGATGGTTCTGTATTAACAGTTGCAGATGCTCCATGGCCAGGATTTACTCCAGATTTATTAAGTATTGTTTTAGTAATTGCTACTCAAGCAAAAGGTACAGTTTTAATACATCAAAAAATGTTTGAAAGTCGTTTATTCTTTGTAGATAAATTAATAGATATGGGAGCAAAAGTTATTTTATGTGACCCACATAGAGCAACTGTTATAGGACATAATTTTCAAAGCCAATTAAAAGCAACAAAAATGACTTCTCCAGATATTAGAGCTGGTATTTCTTTATTAATAGCTGCTTTATCTGCAAAAGGTACATCAATTATAAATAATATAGAACAAATAGACAGAGGTTACGAAAATATAGAAGCTCGTTTAAAATCTATAGGTGCTAAAATTGAAAGAATAGACTAAAAAATAAATTTATATTAATTTAAAATAGTGTCAAATTGACACTATTTTTTTATTGGCAAAATTTTTGACAATAAATTGTAAACAATTTAATGATTACTGAAAAATGAGTAACAAAGAAGAAATCAAAGAAGAAGAATTAAATAAAGAAGAAACTACATCACAAGTTGAAGAAAATCAAGACGTTGTAGAAGAAAATAAAAAAGAAGAACCTTCTGCTGAAGAATTAATTCAAGTAGAAAAAGATAAGTTTTTACGTCTTTTTGCAGAGTTCGAGAATTATAAGAAAAGAACTACAAAAGAAAGAATTGAATTATTTAAAACTGCAGGTCAAGAATTAATGACGGCTTTACTGCCAATTATGGACGATTTTGATAGAGGATTGGCAGAAATTAAAAAAGCCAAAGACAAAGAGTTGTTAAAAGGAATGCAGTTAATAAGTGATAAGTTAAAAAACACATTAACTCAAAAAGGATTAACAGCAATCGATGTAAAAGCTGGTGATACATTTGATGCAGAAATTCATGAAGCAATTACTCAAATACCTGCACCATCAGAAGAATTAAAAGGTAAGGTAATAGATTGTGTAGAAAAAGGATACAAGTTGGGCGATAAAATAATTCGTTATCCAAAAGTAGTAATAGGACAGTAATTAGTTTTCAGTATACATTAGCAGTAGTCACTAATTCTGACTGCTAACTGAAAACTGCAAACTGCAAACTAAAAAAAATGGCAAAACAAGATTTTTACGAAATATTAGGTATATCAAAGTCAGCATCACAAGCAGAAATTAAGAAAGCTTACAGAAAAATGGCTATCAAATACCATCCAGATAAAAACCCTGGAGATAAAACTGCTGAAGAAAACTTTAAAAAAGCTGCTGAAGCTTATGAAGTTTTAAGTGATGAAAATAAAAAAGCTAGATATGATCAATATGGTCATGCTGCTTTTGATGGTCCTCAAGGAGGAGGTGGCTTTGGTGGAGGAGGCATGAATATGGAAGACATATTCAGTCAATTTGGAGACATCTTTGGAGGTGGTTTTGGTGGCGGATTTGGCGGCTTTGGTGGAGGAGGCCAAAGACAAGCTAGAGTTAAAGGAACCAACATGAGAATTCGTGTAAAACTTACTTTAGAAGAAATTGCCAAAGGAATAGAAAAGAAAGTAAAAGTTAGAAGAAAAGTTCAAGCTGAGGGTGTAAAATATAAAACATGTTCTACTTGTAATGGATCTGGACAACAAATGCGAGTTACCAACACAATTTTGGGCAGAATGCAAACAGCAACAACTTGTTCTACATGTTCTGGAGCTGGAGAAATTATAAGTTCTAAACCAAATGGAGCAGATGCACAAGGATTGATTGTAAAAGAAGAAACTGTTTCAATTAATATTCCAGCTGGTGTAACAGAAGGTGTTCAATTAAAAGTTGGAGGAAAAGGAAATGATGCACCAGGAAAAAACTCTATTTCAGGTGATTTATTAGTTTTAATTGAAGAAGTACCTCACGAAAAATTAAAAAGAGAAGGAACAAATATTCACTACGATTTATATATAAATTTTTCTGAAGCAGTTTTAGGTACTAGTAAAGAAGTAGAAACTGTTACAGGTAAGGTAAAAATTAAAATTGATGCAGGCACACAGTCTGGTAAGATTTTAAGATTAAAAGGTAAAGGTTTACCAAGTATTGAACGTTATGGTACAGGAGATTTTTTAATCCATATAAATGTTTGGACACCACAAGAACTAGACAAAGAACAAAAGACATTTTTTGAGAATATGTTAGAGAACGATAATTTTTATCCAAACCCAAATAAATCTGACAAATCCTTTTTTGAAAAGGTAAAAGATATGTTTTCCTAAAAAAATATTTAAACTTTAATTTAAAGAGAAAAATATTTGTTTTATCATCTTAAAATCAGATTGTTTAAAGTATATTTGTAGTGTTATTGAGAAATTGATAACACTTTTTCTTTTTCATAGCAATTTTTCCCACTTATATTTTTGTTTAAGTGGGTTTTTTTATGAATTTTAAAAGAGCTAATTTTGCAATAGCAGACTTATCTTATCGCTTTATTTTAAGAATAAAGAGGAAAGTCCGGACACCAAAGAGTATTCATAGCGGATAACATCCGTCCAACGTAAGTTGAGGACAAGTGCAACAGAAAGCAAGTACAGTTAGGCTGTAGTGAAACCAGGTAAACTCTATGAGGTGCAATGCCATGTATATTAGAGCTTGAGAGTTACTCGCTCGATTCTAAAGGGTAGGCAGATAGATCATGACAGTAATGTCTTGACTAGATAAATGATAAGAGCCTTAAATTTTATTAAGGATACAGAATTCGGCTTATAAGTCTGCTTTTTATAAAACTTTCAGATAGATTGCTGAAAATCACTTTTTCTTTGAATTATTAATAAGATATTTTAAAATCGCTTTTTTTTATTCATTAATTAGAGCTTTCTATTATTTATTTTTCAATATTTGGTTTTAAAAATGTAAATTTGTGCTACTAAAATTAAAACTTATAAATAGATATGGCTTTTGATATTGATATGATCAAAAATGTGTATGCAAATATGGCTGATCGCGTAGATGCTGCTCGTGAAATTACTGGAAAACCATTAACGTTAGCTGAGAAGATTTTATATTCTCATCTTTGGGATGGTAAACCTAATAAAGCATTTACAAGAGGAAAAGATTATGTTGATTTTGCACCAGACAGAATTGCTTGTCAAGATGCAACAGCTCAAATGGCTTTATTACAATTTATGCAAGCAGGTAAAGCTAAAGTTGCTGTACCTACTACTGTGCATTGTGATCACTTAATACAAGCAAAAGAAGGAGCTGCTAAAGATTTAAAACACGCTAATAATACAAGTAGTGAAGTTTTTAACTTTTTAGAGTCTGTTTCTAACAAATATGGAATTGGTTTTTGGAAACCAGGAGCAGGAATTATTCATCAGGTAGTTTTAGAAAATTATGCTTTTCCAGGCGGAATGATGATTGGTACAGATTCTCACACAGTTAATGCTGGTGGTTTAGGTATGGTTGCTATTGGTGTTGGTGGTGCAGATGCTGTTGATGTTATGGCTGGTATGGCTTGGGAATTAAAATTTCCAAAATTAATTGGAATAAAATTAACAGGTAAGCTTTCTGGTTGGACAGCTCCAAAAGATGTTATATTAAAAGTTGCTGAGATTTTAACAGTTAAAGGTGGAACAGGTGCTATTGTAGAATATTTTGGACCTGGTGCTACATCTATGTCTTGTACAGGTAAAGGAACAATTTGTAACATGGGTGCAGAAATTGGTGCAACAACTTCTACTTTTGGTTATGACGAATCTATGGAGCGTTATTTACGTGCTACAGATAGATCTGATGTTGCAGATGCAGCTAACGAAGTAAAAGAATATTTAACTGCAGATGCAGAAGTATATGCAAATCCAGAACAATATTTTGATCAAGTAATTGAAATCAACTTGTCAGAATTAGGCCCATTATTAAACGGACCTTTTACACCTGATTTATCTACAGCTGTTGGTAAAGAAATGACAGAAAAAGCAAAAGCTAATGATTGGCCAATGCAAGTAGAATGGGGATTAATTGGTTCATGTACAAACTCTTCTTATGAAGATTTATCAAGAGCATCTTCAATTGCACAACAAGCCTTAGATAAAGGATTAAAAACAAAAGCAGAATTTGGAATTAACCCAGGTTCTGAGCAAGTAAGATATACTGCAGAAAGAGATGGAATTTTAGGTATTTTCGAAAAATTAGATGCTAAAATATTTACCAACGCTTGTGGACCATGTATTGGTCAATGGGCTAGATATTCAGATCCTAAAAATGCTCCAAAAAACAGTATTGTACATTCATTCAATAGAAACTTTGCAAAAAGAGCAGATGGTAATCCAAATACACATGCCTTTGTTGCTTCACCAGAATTAACTGCTGCTATTGCAATTGCAGGTCGTTTAGATTTTAATCCAATGACAGATAAGTTAATTAACGAAAATGGAGAAGAAGTAATGTTAGATGAACCAACTGGATGGGAATTACCACCTAAAGGTTTTGAAGTAAAAGAAAATGGTTACTTAGCTCCTAAAGAAGATGGTAGTGATGTTGTTGTTACCGTTAATGATGATTCTGAAAGATTACAATTATTAACTCCATTTGAACCTTTAGGAGATTCAATAACTGGAGCAAAATTATTAATTAAAGCATTTGGAAAATGTACTACTGACCATATTTCTATGGCTGGCCCTTGGTTACGTTATAGAGGTCATTTAGATAACATTGCAAATAATACTTTAATTGGTGCAGTTAATGCTTTTAACAAAAAAACAAACTTTGTAAAGAACCAATTAACAGGTGAGTATGATGCTGTACCAGCAACTCAAAGAGCTTACAAAAAAGCAGGAATAAAAACAGTTGTTATTGGCGATCATAATTATGGTGAAGGTTCTTCAAGAGAGCATGCTGCAATGCAACCAAGACACCTAGGTGTTGCTGCTGTTATCGTAAAATCTTTTGCTAGAATTCATGAAACAAACTTGAAAAAGCAAGGTATGTTAGGTCTTACTTTTGCTAACGAAGCTGATTATGATTTAATTCAAGAAGATGATACTTTTAACTTTGTTGATTTAAATGAGTTTGCACCTGAAAAGCCTTTAACAATAGAGGTTGTTCACGCAGATGGAAGTAAAGATATGATTAAAGTAAATCATACTTATAACGAAGCACAAATTGCTTGGTATAAAGAAGGTTCTGCTTTAAACTTAATAAAAAAGCAAAACGCTTAATTAAAGTATTTACTCAATAAAAAAACTCCTGAATTTTCAGGAGTTTTTTTATTTAAAAAATGCCCAACTTAGACGTATCTAACATTGGGCACCAACTAACCAACCAGTTGTTTCTAACTAGCTTTTAATTTAACAGGCACTCTATAGATTTCTCCTTTTTTAGCTCCTTTAAAATTTAGCTTTTTATAATTTAATTTGGTTTTTACAATAGATTGAAATTCAGAAACCTTAGAATCTACAGAAACTACTACTAACTCATTTTTATTATTTACCATAAATGATATTTCTGCAGTACTTGAAGAATTGATATCTAATTTTACTGTGTTTCCTAACATAGAAACAATTTCAGTTCTTAATTTTTGAGTTACCTTTTTTGGTCCATTATCTATTGCAGACGTAGAAAAAGTTGTTGCTATACTAATAGCGAAAATTGCAATGATTGATTTTAAATTTCTCATAATAAGTGTATTAAGTTAAACGATTACATCTAAAAGACGTCTGTCCTTTAAAAACGTTTCAACTAAAATTTCACTTTAATATATTCTTAACAGTATTTAACTGATATTAAGAATTTTTATGATGATTTAAGATAATACTATTTAGCTTTTTGTACTAATTCTAATTTATCAATTGTAGTTTTTGTGGTAAAAATGCCATAATTAATAGTTACTTTTTTCTTATCAATTATATCAATAGTACCTACAGAATTCGAATCTATAATTTTTACTTTGTCACCAATTTTATAATTATAGCTAGCTTTTTCTTTTGCAATTTTAGCTTCTTCTTTCTTTTTTTCTTTTCTAACAGTAACTACTTTGTCTAAAACCTCTTTTTCTACTTTTTTAATGGTTTCTTCCATTTGTTTAGCAACAATTTTTGCTTTTTGTTTTTGTGATTTAGTTTTTGGTTTAGTAGGATTTTTCTTTGTGTGTTTTACTTTTTCGTCTGCAACCCATTTATTAAAATTAATTGAGAGCTCTTTTTTATTATTTGTTTGAAAATATTTATTTAGTAATTCATTAATTTTTCTACCTAAAGAAAGCATACGTTGATTATTATCATACAAATTTTGAAACCCAGCTAATTTATCTTGTATTCTTTCTTCCTTTTCTCTTAAAGTCTCTAAATATTCTTGTTCTTTAGTTTTTTGTTTTTCTAAAGTTTCTGTTTTAGCTTGTAGTTTATTTCTCTCTTTTTGTAGTTTAGAAATGGTTTTATCTAATCTTATTTTACCAGTTTCTACTCTTTTTTTAGCTTTATTGATCAAGCTAAAAGGAATCCCATTTTTTTGTGCAACCTCAAAAGTAAAAGAACTACCTGCTTGACCAATAAACAATTTATACAAAGGTTCTAGGGTCTTTTCGTTAAATTGCATGTTAGCATTTGTAACATTATCTAACTCATTGGCTAATACTTTTAGATTGGCATAATGTGTTGTTATTATTCCAAAAGCATTTTTACCATAAAATTCTTCT
>Ga0228622_1000318_pt1 | contig 29000 bp, 25 predicted proteins | sample 26DmetaG_FD_186035 | JGI IMG/M metagenome (GOLD analysis project Ga0228622, IMG submission 186035) | Seawater microbial communities from Monterey Bay, California, United States - 26D | ecosystem: Environmental > Aquatic > Marine > Coastal | place: USA: California | collected 2016-10-01
GAAGATTGGATTAATAATAGACCTATGACAGTACTGAATTTTAAAAGTCCCAATGAAGTGTATCAAAGGGAACTTAAAAAGTTATATAACTAATTTTCTAAATATTGCACTTGCTTTTTGAAACTAGGCTCAAAGAGTCTTTCCAGGAGGAACCATTGGAAAAACATTATCTTCCGTTTTGATTTTAAACCATATAAGCGCTGGTCAACTTTCTGATAATATTTTTTCAAGATTTTGATCCATTTCATCAAAATTGTTTATTGTATAAGAGTTAATATTGTACCCCTCACCTATTTTTTGAAAATTTGGAGACCTTGTTGATACTCAACTCAACCTATTGTCATGAAACTTTTCCTGCCATTGCCTCACCATTCATAAACAACTATTATCTAATATCATTATCTTAATATTAGGATTTTCAGCTAGCCACTCATCTTCATTTAATACTCAAAGTTCCTGTATATTCATCTGAAATCCACCATCTCAAGATATAGATATAACCTGTTTATTTGGATTACTAACAGCTGCTCCTAAAGCAAATGGTAAACTACATCACATAGTTCAAAGTCAACCACTAAAAAGCCAATTCATAGGATCATCTATATCAATTATTTGTGTTGCCCACATTTGGTGTTGTCATACATCAACGGTTACTATATCTTCAACACTTTTTTTATCCATTATTTCATTGATTTTTTTCAATACCTGCTTTCATCAAAATACATCATTTTTAACAATATATGGATCTGCTGCGTCCCAATCATGTATTTGTTTCCACCAAGTATCAATATTTAATTTTCCTCATTTATAATAATCCTGAAAAGTAGAAAGAAAACCTTTTGCATCACTACGTATAGAAAGATTAGTACTTACTATTTTTCCAAGCTCTTTCTGATCAATATCCACATGAATCACCTTTGCTTTACTTCAAAATTCTTCGTATGTTCCTACTATCCTATCATCGAACCTTAAGCCAATTCCCATAATGAGATCAGCATTATATACAGCTTTATTTGTATGAACAAATCCATGCATTCCAAGCATCTTAAGGTTATTTTTATTTTTTGATTTCACAACTCATTTCCCCAAAGCAGTTGGCACCGTTGGAATTCATAAGGTGTTTATAAAGTTCATCAGTTCTTCCTGAGCTCACGAAAATTTTATTCATTGTCATACTAATAAAACTGGTCTTGAAGCTCATTTCAGCAATGATATGGCTTCATCCATTTTTTCAGTAGAAATTTCAAAACTTTTTCTCTTATCTGCTCAAATAGGTGGAAGTCAAAAATCACTTCTTTTAAAATCTTTCTTATATTCAAACTCACCTTTATATTCGTCTAAAAGAACGTCTTTTGGTATATCTATGAGTACTGGTCATGGTCGCCCATCTAAGGCTATGAATATTGCCTTAGATACTTCTTTTATAATATCATCTACATTTTTAACACATTTGGAATACTTTGTACATTTCTTCACCATATCTACAATATCAATTTCTTGAAACGCATCTAATCACATCATATGACTTTGTACCTGTGCTGTAAGACCAAAAATTGGAATTGAATCTCTATATGCATCTGCTATTGCCGTTACTGTATTCGTAGCACCTGGTCATGAAGTTGCAAAAAAAGCTCAGACTTTTCCAGTTGATCTTGCTACTCATTGAGCCTTAAATGCAGATCATTGTTCATGTTTTGAGGGAAGGTATTTAATACTATAAGGGTTTTCGTAGAGTTTATCAAATATGGGGAGAGCCGCTCACCCTGGGATTCAAAAAACTTTATCAATTCCATGATCTGATAGAGTTTTAAGAACAGCGTCTGCACCAGTAAAGATTTTACTATTGTTCATAGAAATTATACTTAAAAATTAAAAAATAAAAAACTCCACCTTGTTTAGGTGGAGAGGTTTTATAATATATTATTTTTTATAAATTACACTCAAAAGCTATCCACCTAAATCATTTTAGAAGGACCACGACTACTACATTTAATAAGTTAGAGAAGTTGTACATTTTGCTTTTTTTGCGATTAGATATAAAACATTTATTAATGTATATCAAATAATAATAAAGTCAAATAATTATGGAAGTTTTTTATATAAAAATATATTTGCATATAGGCAATTAAATATTATACTAAAATTTGTTTTTATAGTATAATATAGATAATAATTTATGAGCTTAGATATAAAAAAATACCTGAGAACTACAGGAAAAAAACAAGATGCACCAGATAATAAAATATACTGATGAAATAATACTGATGCAAATATTGTGCTCTCAAAATTTAATGCTACCCCTTTCATTGAAACTATTCTTTGAGATATTATTCCAGGAATAGTAGAAAAACAACCAAATACTTATATCAAGAATAGAAAATTAAAAGTACAAGAGGTAATTAAATCAAATAGAAAAGAAATATCAAAAAAGATAGTTTCAATTCTTACTTCGACTATCCCCTCAAATCAAAGAGAAAATATAGAAAAACATATGTTATCAATTATTGATGATGACCTTATTAACAATAAATGGAACTATGATATAAAAAACCTAGCAAGTAAAAATCAGATACAAAAAGAACTTATTAACATCCAAGAGTCACCAAGAAGAAACCCTGATACTTACCTAATAGATTATTACCAAAGATTTATAGCGCCACACGAGTCTGGAAGTGTACAGGATAGATGGACTGTAAGTAATCTTATACAAGAACTATGAGGAATTACAGAATGTTCTGATGCTGCTATTGTATGTTGAAAAATACAGATAGGCAATAAGAATTATTGAGTTATTTGACATAATAAACAATATAGATGATGAAGGTCTTCAACTGAAGATCATACAAATGCTATAGAGTATGTAAAAGAATATGAAAGAAAGAAGCTTCCTATCGTATTTTGGATAGATACCCCGGGGTCAGAATCTTGAACCGATGCAAATGAGTGACATCAAGCAAAAATAATGGCAGAGCTCATCGCAACTGTTGGAGATCTCAAGGTTCCTAGTATGGGAATTATTGCGTGAGAATGAGGTTCCGGTGGCGCTCAGGTATTTATGTGAGTTGATAGAGTGTATGCAGTAAATGATAGTTATTTTTGAACTATTCATCCGGTATGACATGAAGGAATTCTTAAGTCAAAATATAGTGCGAAAGAACTTACCTCAATTTTAAAGCTCGATGTATATAACCTTGCAAAGTATTGAGTTATAGATGATATTATTAACGTAAGCCCACATAAAACAGAAGAAAATACTGCTAAAGTTTTCACTTCTGCCATTCAAGACTTAATTAAAAATCACTTTATTTCTCATGGGGATATTATAAATGAATATAAAAAATGATTAAAAGCCTCTCAAAATAAAAGAATTCAAAAACTTATTTGATCATTTAAAAGCGATACTGAAATAGAAAACTATATAAGAGATAATATCAAAGGAGCAAAGCTCTATAGAGCTTCGTCAAGAATGATCATACCAAGGAAACTAGAAAGTGTTGACCAAGTTAAAAAAGAACTAGAGAAGCCAAGACAACATGAAAAAACCCTTATGTCACAAGAATTCGAGGAGCTTATACTTTCTTCAGATCAATTAAAATCTTTTAATGAAAAAGAACTTCGTCTTTCTATTTTTGAGTTTATAGAAAAAAAATTCAAAGATAATAGCTTTACTAAGTTCAATATCACGAGTAATATAGAATCTCTTTTTTCAGCTACTTCAAATATACAAAGTAAATTAGAAAAAAACCAGGGAATACAAAAAAGTGAGAAAAACAATATTATTTGATTCTTGAGAGAAGAGCTCTGATATATAAAAACTCTTTTTAATATTTTATGGGAGCTTATAGACCCAAAAAACTATAATGAATTCTTTGCAAAAGACTCAATAGATATAGAACCTTGAACCGGTGAAAAAATATGGAAAACAATAAAAAGAGAGAAAATAGAACCAAACAAATGATTAGAATACAAAAAAGAAGATGTAGATAAATTACTTTCTAAAATTTATGAAAGCCTAGATATCAATAATATAGAACAATCCGAACAAAATTGGAGAGAAACAAAGTTTGGATGGATAAAAAAAGTATTGGAGGATCAAGAATATGTTGATTGGCTAAAAAGTCTACTCAAAACTTATAAAAATGCTCATTATGACCTTCCGAATGTTGTTACTGAAATGACATGACTTCTACTGGAAAAATTCATTCAATTTATAAAGAACCCTAAGAAATATGATCCTGCATTAAAATGAAATGATAATTTTAAAATAGATTATTGAGAAAAAGGAAAGTATGAAGATCTCTCATACTTTCATAAAGTAAGAAAAGAGTCAGTATGAAGGATAACTACTGAGATGATTATCAATCAGTATTTAAGTTCATTTAATAGAGAGTATTCATATAAAAGAGAGCAAGTAAATATGCTCGAAGAAAAAAATGGAATTTTTAAACCAGATTCTTCAACACAAGTATGATTTGGGAGAATAAGATGACTAAAAAGAGAAAAGGGTATAGTTATTATTGACGCTTCAGTTGACCTTGGAGCAATTGATGGAAGTACTACTGCTGCAATTATAAACCTTATAAAAGAAACAGCACTAAGAAATGTTTCAGTGGTTATGTTTGTACAGTCTTCAGGAATGAATGTAAATGCAGGACCAGAGGCAGTAAGTAGTATGAGTGCCATTTCAAAGGCAATTTCCGACTTCCATATAAAAACAAACTGAAAGAAAAAGGTTGTGGTAGTTGGCATGTGAACCATTACTGGATGAACCATAGCATCATTTGTACAAATGCCTTGAGTCTATTTTATAGGATTATCACTTACCTACGATCCATTTGCCTGAGCAATAGTAACTGTTGACCAACAAACCGTTGAATCAACCGTTGTTGATTTTCAAGTAAAATCTGGTACAAATCCTCTTGGAATTGATGGCCTCGTAAAAAACGATTTTATTGATAAAAGTAATAACCCTTATAGTAAGCTTCAAAATCATTGAATAGATATAGTTGAGCCAAGTTTGAATCTATCTCAGTACTTGATTGAGCATAAGCTTTTTGAAATTACAGATTCAAGCTATACAAAGCCTCATCCTCAAGCATTTGAAAAAATTGAGTATGAATTCAAAAATAATTCAGAAATTTTCAAACCGTTCACAAAGGTTGCTATCCATAACAGATGAATTATTGCCCATAAAGCACAAAATGCATTTAGAAATCTATGAATTGATTTCATACAATTTACTACTGACTCAGATAAAAAACAAAACTATGTTGAAAGTAAAAAAGTAGATGATGTATTAATTTCAGATTATGTAAAAGAACCAAGAGAAATATTAAAAGCTATCAAGGATAATTGATGTCGTGCGATCTACCTATGATACTGATTTCTTTCTGAAGATGCAGAGTTCATAAAAGAATGTGAAAAACAAAAAATTGTAGTTATTGGTCCAAATTCAAAAAATGTATACCAGATGTGAGACAAGCTTACAGCAAGAATTACCTCAAAAGAAGTATTGAAAAAACTACAAATTGATATAGCTAAGTATGGTCCTGCAAAAGGGTCAGATGATGTTTTTAATGATCTAAAAAAAGATACAAAATCATATAAATTTGAAAATAATTGGATACAAAATGAAAAATGAGAAAAAATTGTAGATAAAGACTGACTTCTAGCATCCAAAGAAGCTGCTCTCATAGTTGCTGAAAAAATATGATACCCTGTTATGCTAAAGGCAAGATTTTGATGAGGTGGAAAAGGTATTAAGTTTGCAAAAAATGAAAAAGATATAACAGAAAACTTCGATAGACTCTCAAGTGAAGCAAAACAATCATTTGGAAATGAAGACATGTACGCAGAAAAGGCTATGGAAAATCAAATGCATATAGAAGTTCAGGTATTTGCCGATGCGGAATGAAATGCAGTAACTATGTGACTGAGAAACTGTAGTGTTCAGAGAAGAGGTCAAAAACTTATTGAAGAGTGTGGAAAAATGGATATGGATCCAAGTATCGTAAAAGAGCTTGAAAAGTTTGTAAGAGAAACTACGAAAGAAATACAATACGTCTGAGCAGGTACATTTGAATTCCTCTATGATCCTGAGAAGAAGAAATTTACTTTTATGGAAATGAATACGAGAATCCAAGTTGAACATACTATTACTGAAAGGCAGCTAAAAAATGCATGAGTTAAAGTAAGTAAAATGAAGGAACTCAACTTAGTGGAGCTACAAACAAGGCTTGCTATGTGAGAAACCCAGATACTACCAAAACAAAAAGATATTGATAAAGCATTTGAGTCATGATATACTACTGAAATTAGACTCTGTGCCGAAGATCCTCTTAACAACTTTACCGGAGTTCAGATGGCAAAAATAAAGAATCTTAAATTGTTTCAAGAAAAACATAAATGAATAACATCAGTACACTTTGAATCATTTCTCAAAGAGTGAGAAAATACTTGAGGAAATACTTGAAGATGAGACTCAATGATATGACAACTTATAGTCTCAGGGAAAGATAGACTAACAGTAGCAAAGTACCTCAGAGTTGCCCTGAAAAAAATGAAAATAGAAGGTATACCAGTAAATAAAGATTTTCTTGTAAATATACTTCAATCAGAAGAATACAAAAAGTGAGATATCAAAATTAATTCCGTTGATAAAGATATGGATTGAGAGAGAAAATTCTTTCAATGACTCAAAAAATTTGATGGAAAAATTGAATCAGTTATTGACTCTAATGAAAATTTTGTGCACTTGAAACCTTGAGAATATATTGTAAGAACTGAACAAGACTTTACAATCTATACACAACCAAATTCAAAGAAAGGTACTCCAAAATATGTAGAAGATGAAAGCGACTTTGTAGTTGATAATAAAACTCCTTTTTACATGATCGAAGTAAATAAGAACTTTACTGAAATGAATAAGATCGAATGAGCGTATGTAAAAAACTCCAAATGAGAAGAAGTTCCATTAGCTGAACTATGAAATATTAAAATAACAAAAGTAATACCAAAGAATGGTGCCAGCTTGAGTAACTGAAATGCTTTATTTATAGTTAAAAAAGTATAGAAATATGCAAATATTTTCAGAATCAGACAGTTATTTAGAAAATATAGGAATAAAGTGAGTTCAAAAATCAATGTGAACGCTTATTTTCCCGTGAGAAAAAATACCTTTGAATTGATTTCAATCAAAAGATAAAGAAAATATCTGAATGATCCTTCTTTCAGAAAGAGACACACTCTATAATACATCACTTCAAGACCTAGATAAAATAAGACAGCAAGTTGAAGTAGACGTACTTTGACTTATCTGTTCAAAGCTTACCACTCCAAAATGAGCACAAAAAAGGTCTTGGATCCAAAATCAAATGTGATCTAGTAACTTTAATATCAATATAATTACAAACGACCCTATAACCACAGGTATTAATCAAAGAGAAATTATCGATCTTCAGAAGAAAATTTGTTTATGAGTACATCAAACCTTGAAAAATTTTCTTCCTGAAAATGAACACTCTCTTTTAGAGGTTAAATACCCTTTTCACTACAGTTTTAAGTGAGGAAAAATCGCATGACACCTTGTACAAAGAGATAGTAGGGCCATGAGAATTTGAATATGAATCAATTCAAATTTTTCCCCGGTGCTTCCACGAAATGATGAGATGTGACAGAAGATTTATAATTGAACTTCTTCATTAGATCTCAATAATACAGATTGGTATAACTTTGGAACTACACTAATAAAAAATATTACTAAAAATATACACTCTGATAATATTAATAATAATTTCAAAGAGATTATTAATCTAAAACAATGAGACAGTGCTAATATATATGAAGATTTATGAAGTATTCATTTTTGAAGTAAGGTTTCTGAATGAAAAATAGATGTAGGTGACATAGAAAATGGAAAAATATGAGTATGATGAAAAGTATTCGATTACTGATATGGTCATTTAGTAAAGAATACAGAAAGCTAAAGCATTCTGTTAAATAAATTTTTCAACAGTTAGCTTTAGCTAACTGTTTTTCTTAGTTCACTAATGATATTTCTAGAAATAACTCTTGCATCTAGATCTCACCTAAGAACATCTTCAATAGAAGCAAATTTTGATTTTATATTTTGATTAAGAGTCTCTTTTATGACTTTTACGATATCTAAAAATCATATTTCATCATTCAAGAATGCTTCTACTGCCACTTCATTTGCAGCATTTAGAATACATCATTGTCCTGGGTTATTTTTCAATAAATCGAGACATAACTTCAATCATTCAAATTTATCTAAATCAGGCTTTTCAAAAGTAAGTTTTCAAAGTTCAATGAGGTTAAGGCTGCTTGTATTTATTGATAATTTTTCTGGCAATCAAAGTACATGTGCTATTGGTACTCTCATGTCAGGAGGACTCATTGCTGCCAGTGTATTTCAATCAATATAGGTTACCATTCAATGTATTACTGATTCTGGATGCACAACAACGTCTATTTTTTTAGGATCAATATCAAATATATGATAAGCCTCTATCACTTCCAATCATTTGTTTATCATAGTAGCTGAGTCTATTGATATCTTTTGTCACATAGTCCAGTTTGGGTGTTTCAGCGCCATTTCTTTCGTCACTGCTTTAAGTTCTTCTTTTCTTTTACTTCTAAATGGTCCACCAGAAGCTGTCAGTGTAATACTTGTAATGTCCTTTACATTATTATCTGCTATACATTGAAATATTGCATTATGCTCAGAGTCAATCGGCAGTACCTTCACTCACTTTTCTTTCGCTTTGTTCATGATAATTGTGCCAGCACAAACAAGACTCTCTTTATTAGCAAGTCATATATCTGATCAAGCCTCAATGGCATTATAGGTTGGTTTTAATCCAGCAATTCCTACAATTGCAGATATAAAAAGATCACATTTTATAGATGCTATCTTATTCAAAGATTCTTCCCCTCCGAGAATTGTAATCCCTTCTTCTCATTCTAATCACACTTTGAGTTGATCAAGTAATGATTCATCTGATATAACTGCGTACTTTGGATGTATTTTCTTACATATATCAATAAGTTTTTGAACGTTTTTATTCGCTCATATTCATACTATATCAAAATTATCTTTATGAGATAGAATGATATCTATACAACTGTCCCCTATCGATCAAGTGACACCAAAAATAGAAACTGTTTTCTTCATATAAGTATGAAATTAAAAATACATACTTAGTAGGATAATCATAAAAAAATATAATCAATAAAAAAAGTATTCATAAATTATGAATACTTTTTTTATTTATACTTTAAGTACATTTTTTACTAGATTCTTATTATCAAATGGAAACTTATAGTTTTCCATATATCTAATAACTGCTCCGAAGACAAGCCACTTATTTTCTGATTCATAAAAATATGAATTCCCTTCATTCTTCATAGGATTAAATTCTGTCAGAATAGAAGAAAGATGGCTTTCTTTTTGAATAATTGGTACTATTCAAGATTGTAAATATTTTTCTATATTTTCAATATCATCATCGCAAACAATAAAATCAAACCCTGGAAGGTCAGCTTCTTTTACACTTGATACAACTGCAATATTATCTCAGATTTTTTCTTTATCAACTCAATCTACTTCTATTACAAATCAAGCTGTTATAGTTAGTAAACCATCTCTTAAATCTTTAATAATGTCCTTGTTAGCAAGTTTTATAAGTCACAATGGCTTATGTTTTTCTTTCAGTCCAAAGTCCTTCTTTAGTGCCGTATTCTTTTCCTTTTTCTGATTAAAGATTTCTGTACTCATAAAAGACAAATATGGATAAGGTAATAACTGATATTATTCTACCATACTTGAGATGCTTTTTACAAATATTACTTATTGACATAATATATAAAATAATTTCAATTAAGAATTTGTATTTTTTAATATTATTCATAGAATCATTGTCATATATAAAAATTACACACTAAATACTACATGAAAGATTTTTGGAAAAAACAAGTAGAGAAACATAAAAAACTTGTCTTTTTGGCTCCTATGGACTGATATTGAGATAGCGCTTATAGACAAGCCATGAGGAAAATTGCACCAGATATTTATTTAATTTCTGAATTTTATAGTGCCGATTGACTCGTGCATTCAAAATTCCTAGCTGATAGTGTCTTACCACATGAAACAAGTGAAGACCCGTTAGTTGTACAGATTTTTGGAAAGGATCCTGAAATGTTTGCAAAAGCTGCAGAGATCATTTCAAATCCTAAATATAATATTGCAGGTATCGATGTAAACATGTGATGTCCAGCAAAAAAAGTTGTAAGAAGTGGACATGGAAGTAGTTTATTTATCAATCAAGATACCGCTTTCAGGATAATTGAATCTCTTAATAAAGCGACTCATCTCCCTATCTCTGTAAAAACAAGATTGAGTTTTGATGGAACTCAAAGCCTCGTAGATTTTGCAAAAGGCTTAGAAAATGCTGGATGTAGTCTCCTGACTGTTCATGGTAGAACTGCAAAGCAAGCATATACAGGAAATGCAGATTTTACAAATATTTATCAGCTCAAAAATCATATAAACATTCCACTTATCTGTAATGGAGATATTCTAAATTATGAAGACTGAATGAAAAAAGTTCAAAATCTTGATGGTTTTATGATATGAAGATGAAGTTTCTGAAATCCTTGGGCTTTTCTTCCATGAAATGTAGAGCCTACACTTAAAGAAATATTGGATATGATGGAATTTCATGCACTGAAGTTAGTTGAGACAAAGTGAGAAAGAAAATGAAGTTTAGAAATTAGAAAACATTTAGTCCAGTACTTGAGTAGTTTTCCATGAGTAAAAGCATATAGAAAAAGGCTTGTAACTACTGAAAGTTTAGAGAATAGCTTGTGAATAATTAGAGAAATAAGCTGAGAATTTAAAGAATTTCTTGATAAGAAACCTGGAATGTGAGAAATTACAAAAGAAAGTATAGGTTTGTGAGTATAAAAATTAAAAAAATTGACTTTTAGTGCTATTCAAGTATTTTACTATTGTTATTCAACTATACAAGTATCAAATAGAACTTGTATAAATATATAACCATTGCTCTTTTACAAAAATTCATTTAGGAATTACTATGACAAATAATCTTATTGTTTTATACGAAAATGAGGATTTCAAAACAATTAAAGAAAATCTCTATCATTCAATAGATATTAAAATTCAACATATATATGAGCTTTATAAAAAATGTATTAACAAAAGAAATAACAAGGAGAATAGAAATATTCTTTATAAAATACATGGATATATAACAAGATATATGGAGGAAGAAAAATATGATGAGGATGATAAGAATTACTTTAATAAAATATGGTTTGATTCCGCAAAGTATGGATTGAATAACTTTATAGACATACTTTTAGAATGCTATCAAGAAATAGATCCAAACCTAAGGAATAGAAATGGGAATACTGCTTTTATAATGGCGAGTCAAAATAATAGGAAATCTATTATTGAAAGACTTTCTAAGGACCCTAGAGTACAAAAAAACCTTAAAAATAATAGAGGCTATAATGCTTTAGAAATTGCTTTTATAAGTGGCCATGATACCCTTGTAAAAACCCTAAAACAAAATGGTGCAAAAATAAATATTTTCACAAATCCAATTATATGGTTCAAAATACTAAAAATATAATAATAAACCCCTATAACATAAATTATGTTATAGGGGTATTTTATTAGAACCCACTACTCTCTGAAATATTTCTATCAATGGTGACAAATTTCTGATTATTTTTATTAAACATAAGCTCAATATTTCATATTGGTCCATTTCTGTTCTTCCTAACAAAGATATCAGTAACCCCCTTTTTTTCTGTAAATTCATCATAATACTCTTCCCTGTAAAGCATCATTACAATATCTGCATCTTGCTCTATAGAACCTGATTCTCTCAAGTCAGATAATATAGGTCTTTTATCAGGCCTTGACTCTACTGCTCTTGAAAGCTGTGAGAGTGCTATTATTGGAACATTTAGTTCTCTGGCAAGTGATTTTATTCATCTTGAAATTTCACTTATCTCTTGTACTCTATTCATGGTATTTCCACTACTCATTAATTGCATATAATCAATTACAATAAGATCTAATCAACTCTCTATTTTAAGTCTTCTCGCTTTTGATTTTAAATCAACCAGATTTCAACCAGCACTGTCATCTATATAAATATTTGCTTTACTTAGTTTTTCCATTGCTTCTCATATCTTTGAAAATTCCTCATCTTCGAGTTCTCATTTAGCTAGCTTCCAACTATCTATCTCCATTGCAGAAGCAATCATTCTATCAGTTAATTGTTCTTTACTCATCTCTAGAGAGAAAATTGCTATATTTTTATCATTATAACCAACGTTTTGAGCCATATTCAAAGCAAATGCTGTTTTTCACATACTCGGCCTCGCAGCGAGCACTACCATATCTCATCCTTTTAATCCACCAAACTTATTATCTAAATCTTTAAATCATAGCTGTAATCTATGATCTTTTATCAATTCAGGATTTTCATGAATTTCTGCAAATTCTTCATATCTTTGTGCAAGTATATCATTTATATGAACCAGCTTATTCTGAATAAAAACTTGAGTAACATTAAATATAGATTTTTCTGCACTTTCAAGTAATTCATTAATCAACTTGTCTTCATCGTATCAATAAGAAATAATTTCATTTCAGCACTTAATAAGGTTTCTCAATACCGCTTTATTTTTTACTATTTGCGCATATTCAAATACATTTGCAGTTGTTGGAACAATTTCTGTAAGTTCTGTTAGGTAGCTGATTCATCCTATTTTATCAAGTACTTTTCTATCATCTAGTTTTTCTTTTACTGTAATAATATCAATTGGTTTATTTATCTTGTATAAATCAAACATCACACTGAAGATAGTAGCATTTTGTTCACCATAAAAATCTTCTGATTTCAGCATATCTCATATGGTAATAAAACAGTCCTTATCTATCAGTAGACTTCAAATTACCGACTGTTCAGCTTCAAGTGCATATGGAGGAACTTTTAACATAAGTTTCAATTTAATATTACAAACGTAGACTACAGTACAAAAAAAAACATAAAAGTAAATTTTTGTGAACAACTTTTATGTTAATAACTTCATTTGTCAAAAAGATGTCAAAATAACTTCGTTAAAAAGTCATTCTGAAAACAAAGTTATTTTTTAGGGGAAGGAATATTTTTGAGTTGAGAATCAAGTTTTTTTAACCTATCTCTTGCCATAGTATTATACGGCTGGAGTTCTAATATTTTTTTGTATACGCTTATTACCTCATTTATTGCTTTCTCATCTCAGCTAGAAAGAGATTCAAGACATACACACTTCATAAACATTTTCTCAACATCTCTTGGTTTTTCTTTTAAAAATAAACCTACATATTGTAAACATTCTTTATACTTCTTCATATCGTATGTTAAGTCTGTCAACATGCTGACTATCTCATTATCTGATTTTTTTTGTTTATGAGCTTGTTCATAAATTTCTAAAGCTTCTTCTAGCTTTGATTGCATAGCTAGATTAAATCAAAGTTTCTTCTTTACCTCAAAATCATCTTTTAAAACCTCACTTAAGTCCCTATAAATATATTCAGCATTTTGGAATTTTTTCTCTTTTTCATATATAGAAGCAAGATTCATATTTAAATCTTTATTAAACTTATCAATCGCCAATCCTTCAATTATAAGAGCTCTAGCAGAATCAAAATATCACTTTACAACGTGGACTTTTATTTTTTTTAATATTTCAATTATCGCTTGTTTTTCTTCATCAGTTAATTTTTCCTTTTTTGTTGTGCTTTCTTTATTCAGTATTATTGGATCTTCTTTTGGAGTTGTTAGGACTTCTTCAGATCACTCTGAAGGAGATATCAATTCTTCTTTTTTATTATTAAGAAGAGTTTTTCTTTTAGAAATAAGTAATTTTTTTTCTCACTTTATTGGTGATACTGATTTTTTAATTTTTAAAAATACAGCAAAAATTCTATCTCAAAAATAATATAAAATATACAAAAGAGATATAACGAACAATACTATTTCTGCTTTCAAGAAAAACAAGTTTTCCATTCAAAATTTTGTTATGACTAATATAGCCTTATTCTAATTTGTTTTTGCATTTTTGCAAACTAATTTAAAAGGTATCTTCATCAGATTCATTTTCTTATGAGTTGGTTAATTTCCATAATACTCAGCTTAAAACTCAGCGTAGCAATATCTAATCCCATTTTTCTCGATAGCTCATCAATAGTAAGACTTTCTAATAAAAATATATTATAAATTTCTTTCTCGATAGTATCAGCAAATTTTATTTTTTCTTTTCTATTTACCTCATGGCTTCTTGAACTTATATCGATATATTCTTCTAATATATCTTCTCAACAAGTTATAAGTTTTGCATTTCAATTCTTTATCAGTCTATTACATCAACTACTATGAGATTTAAATACATCTCCAGGAATAGCAAATATATCCTTTCACATATCAAGAGCAAGATTAGCAGTGATTAGTGTCCCTGATTTACTACTTGCTTCAATAACAATTAATCATACAGAGAGTCAAGCAACAATTTCATTTCTTACAGGAAAATTATACGGATTTCATACCTCTCCAATTGGAAATATAGATATTACTCAGCCTCAAAAATCAACAATTCTATCGTATAATTTTTTATTCATAACTGGATAGTCAATATCAATTCAAGTACCTATAACTGAAAGTGTTTTATTCCCCTTTTCCAAAGCAATTTCATGTGACTTTGTATCGCATCAAGCAGCTCATCCAGAAACAATAATAAAATACTTTGAAATATCTCATACAATTTTTTCTATAAGTATATCTCCATAAGAAGTCATTTTCCTTGATCATACCACTGAAATTTTGGGGGTATTATCTATGGTTCATCTCAAGTATAATACGTAGGGTGAGTTTGATATTTGCCTTAATGTCTCTGGATACTTTTCATCATGAATAGTTATTACTTGTACCCCTCTTTGTTCTATTTTCTTTTTTAAAATATCTAGTTTTACTTTACTTTTTCTCTCCATTATTGTTTCTATTTGTTTCTCAAAAAAACCAAAGTTTTTTAAAATCTCTGGACAAATATTATCAAACAAGTTTTTATAGTGCTGATTTTTTTCAAAAACTATATGAAGTTTCTTTTGGCTAATACCAATAGAATGCAATGCAGCTAAATAGATACTTTCTGACATAAAAAAATACTTATGGATAAATATATACATATTATATACATAAGTATTTTAAAAGCAAAATTTATTTCTATAATTCTTGATTAAGATCTATATCGTTTTTTTGTATTTCTCATTTTTCTACACACAATCTTTTAAAAAAGATATATGTGAAAACAATTATAAAAACATCTCAGATTATATTTATAATACTACTAAAAAAGGTAGAAATAATATACGGAACTATTGAGAAAGAGTCTCAAATACTTTTTAGGTTATCTATGGACTTGATGGAATCAAAATCAATAGAGCTTGGAATAAAAACTCAAATTGTTCCAGAAATAAAACTCGTTGATAATCAAATAATAAATCAAACCAGAATAAAATTTCAAAGAACTCTTAACCAATTCCCATTCGTAATTGAAACTGAATACAGAAAATTATTTTTTGTAAAAATATCTCTATCAACAGCAGAGAAGAGAGGGAAGGATGCCCTTATTCCTCTATATAATGCAAAAATAAAGAATAATACTCAAGAAAACACCATAATAGCTCACCCAATATATTTTCCGATTTCAAAATTAGGAAAATAAAACCCTAAGTTAAACAATAGTCATCATATTATAAAAATTATTGATGGGAGTAGAGCTACGTATGAGAAAATATACCAATACGTCTTCATAGAGTTTGAAAACCTGGAAAATCAATAAAAAACATTTTGTTTTCAGGTTATTTTCTCTCAATTATATGCTTGTTTTATAGATTGTATTAATCCTAATAATATTGGTATATAAAGAAGTAAGTAAAGGAGAAATAAAAATATACCTATTGCCACACTTAATACAATAAAAGGATCATTAAGGGAGCTAAAAAAATCTAGCGAATTATCAGAGATCTTTCAAAGGTTTCAGAAAAAATAATAGGTTGCAACACCTCCAAATAAAACAATAGAAACAAGCTTGTAGAGGAAAATTGGTAAAAACAATTCTATAAAGTTTTGTTTCAATAGAATGAAAGATTGCTCTATTCTATCTAATACACTTTCTTTAGCATTTGTCATATAAAAAATTAAAAAAAATATTAGGATAACTATTACATAGAAGTATAATAAGTTTACTTACAAAGTAAATTTATATTTTCTAACATGTAACTCTATGAACGTAATAAATTTTATACTGAGTGATACTTTTAATATTATATCTCATATATTCTGAATCATATTTTTTCTTTTAGAGGCTTGGTGACTTTATATGATTAATAAAAAACTTTGAGAAAAATATTCATGGCTATCTTGGTTGCCAATCGTAAATATGTACTCTACTATAAAAGCCAGTTGAAAAGATGTAATTTGGATACTTTGGGTTATCCTCTGATTTATTGCTCTTATCATACCTTGACTTATACTCTGGATAATAGTACTCCACTGAATTTCAAAAAGAACTGGAAGAACAGGATGGAGCACACTTGGCCTTCTATTTATTCCATTTATCATGCTTCCAGTAATTGGTTATAAATTAAAAGATTCTAGCGTTAAAAATAATAAGACTGAGAAAATAGAAGATAATATAAAATTATAACAAACAAACAAAAAATAGTAAATCAAATTGATCTACTATTTTTTTATTATCTTAATTTACTTCTGATAAAATCATTTAATTCGCTTATTTCAACTAACTCTTGTTCCATTGAGTCTCTAAATCTAACTGTTACTTTTCAGTTTTCATAGTTATCAGTATCGATAGTCACACAAAATGGTGTTCAAATTTCATCAAACCTCGCATATCTCTTTCCAACACTCGCAACTTCGTCATATTCACATACAAAATCATCTGATAATTGTTCATATACTTTTTTTGCTAGATCTCATATCTTTTTCACGACTGGCAATACTCATACCTTAATAGGAGCAACTTTTGGGTCTAATTTTAGATATACCCTTTCTCAATCTAGAGTATATGCATCACATAAAACAGATAAAAATATTCTTCATAGTCACATTGCTGGCTCTATAACATATGGTAAGAATTTCTTATTATTTACTGGATCAAAATAACTTAAATCTTGTTTGGATGCTTTCATATGGGCAGAGAGGTCATAGTCTGTTCTATTTGCAAGTGTTTCAATCTCTCACCATCCAAAAGGATAGTTATATTCAAAATCTCCTGCCTCTTTTGAATAATGAGGTAGTTCATCTTTTTTAATTGGAACAAATCTAAGATTTTCTTCTTTTAGACCAAGAATGTTTTTGAAGAAGTTCTCACTTTTATCTTTGAATTCAATATATTTCTCATCATCAGTTCCTGGTTCTACAAAATACTCTATTTCCATTTGTTCAAACTCTCTCGTTCTAAAAACAAAGTTTCCAGGTGTAATTTCATTTCTAAAACTCTTCCCGACTTGAGCTACTCAAAATGGGAGTTTCCTTCTACTACTTCTTACGACATTTCCAAAATTTACAAATTGCCCTTGGGCAGTTTCTGGTCTTAAATATACTTCAGAAGAACTATCTTCGGTTACTCCTAGGTAGCTCTTAAGCATCAAATTAAACCTTTTGATTTCTGTGAAATTGCTTTCTTTACACTCAGGGCATGGAATCTTTTTATCAGCTATAAAAGTTTCTAAAATTTTTGAATCAGTTTTATCTCCAGCGTAGTCCTCAGGTTCTTTTTCTTCAGTATTTTTTAGTAGAAACTCATCAACCAGTTTATCTGCTCTCCATCTTTCCTGACACTCTTTACAGTCCATTAATGGGTCAGAAAATCCTGATAGATGACCTGATGCTTCCCATACTTTTGTATTCATGAAAAGTGCACAGTCTATCAACATAGTATCTGTTCTCTTTTGAACAAATTCTTTGAGCCATAAGAACTTTATGTTCTCTTTCATAAGACTTCCGTATGGTCCATAATCCCAAGCGTTAGCGAGTCATCCATATATTTCTGATCCCGCATAAACAAATCATCTATTATGACATAAGTTCACAATTGTTTTCATATCTACTTTTCCCATATATCTTTCTTTTAAAATCTAAAAAATAAAAACCCAAAGGAATATATTATCTATCCCCTTGGGGTCCTATATTAAGGACGGTTCCACCCAAGTTCCTCTAGATGAGGCACTTTTTATAATAAATATATTTTCTTATCTACTTTTCCAGAGTAGGTTCAAACAAAAATATTTTTATTACTATTACAAAGTATTTTAGGTATTTCTTTTATTTTGTAAAATCTTTTTTAGCAGAACCAATACTATTATTTTCAACTTGAAACACCTCTTGGAATACGCGTTTTAAGATTTCTTCAGTTTGTACGTTCCACTTTATAATATTCTTCTTAGAATTTTTAAGAATACGAGCTTCTTCTCTTATTTGATTTATTTCAACACCCAAATTATATAAAAATTTATCAGAAAGATCTGGAAATAGAGTATGTATACTATGTGGATCAGTATCTGGGCTGAAAATATGGCGATATATTGAGGTAAGTTTTTTTGCATCTTCGTTCGCAACGTTAATATCAAAACTATCTCTAAATTTCGAAATAACTCAGTGATATCAAGAAAGTGGTCAAATCTCTATTTGTGGTCTTTTATCAAGACCAAGAATTTCTCCTGGGTACATAATATAGGTTTCCTTTATTTTTGCTACTTTTGCCTGATGCACTCAGGACCTATTAACGATAGCTTCATGTCAATATCAAGGTGCGACCGGTCTCATATGAATTCAACTAATTTCTTCCATATACTCAAGTATTTCTTCAAACTTTCCAGGATTCTTCAATATATTTACTGCGAGTTCTTTATATTGTTTATCTTGCATTATAATAGATATAAGAGTCATAATATCTGCATTTCACGCCCTCTCTCCAATACCAAAAATAGTTCATTCTATACGTTGAGCAAATCATTTTGATACTCATACCAAAGCACTCTGCTCTGCCTGAGATTTATCATTATGTGTATGTGTTGAGATTATGGAATATGAAAATTTTATTTTCAAATGCTCCAATAGCTTCATATATTGATCCACATCATAGTAACCAAGTGTATCAGGTATATTAAGTATCTGTGCTCATCATCTAAGTGCTTTTTCATAGACTTCAACCAGGAAATCAAGTTCTGTACGGGTAGCATCTTCAGCAGAAAATTGAGCAATATATCAAGCATTTCTAATTTCTGAAACCCTTGTCTCAATATTTTTTAACATATCAGTTGTGTCAAAAGAGAATGTTTTCCTATGTTCAGGAGATGTTCACACAAAAGTATGAACTCATTTATATTTAGCACCAGAAAGTGCTTGAATGGTGTTATCTACGTCACTTTTAACCAACCTAGCAAGTCACATTACTACCGCATTACTATCTCACATAGCATCAGCAGAGAGCTTAACAGCATCATATTCGGGATCTCAGATAATTGCTGGGAAACCAAGTTCTATATGATGAATACCAAAGTCAGAAAGTTTTTTCGTAAGCATAGCTCTTTGTTCTGCAGTCCAATAATTCCACCAAGAAAGTGATTGAAGTCAATCTCTTGAGGTAACATCAGATAATATAGCTCCAGGGAGATCAGATTCTTTTTTTAGCCAAGGAAGTATCTCCATAGCAACTTGTTTATTCATATGGTAGCCTTTTAAAAAAATAAAAAACTCTCAGGCATTTCCCTAAGAGTTGTTCTTTGTAATATTTATATATTTTAATACTCAAAACTGCTCTTAGGATTTCCCTAAAAGTAATAGCAGTAAAGAAAGAGTATTAAAAGTTTTCATAGATTTACTTTATATTAAGTAGTATTTTCATACTAAGAGTTTATAGTATTTTGTCAAAATTATTTCTCCAACCTCAAGCTCTCTTCATGAATACGATTATAAATATCTTTGATCAACTCCTCATTCACTCCTCTATGTTTCGCATCCTCGATAAGCCTTTGAAGTAATTCTTTAAACCTATCTTGTTGTAGTGCTGGGATATTATGCTTTTTTTTAATATCTCAGATTTGCTTTACAATCTCAAATCTTCTTGAGAGAAGGTATACAATTTCTCCATCAATTGTATCTATTTGATCTCTATAATGTGGTAATAGTTCTTTATCCATAGTAATAAGTTATATAACAAATAATGAGAAAATTATATGTATAATTAACAATTATACAAAAAAACTATCCATAATTGGATAGTTTTTTATATTTTTTTGTTACATAGCTTCATCAGAATATACTTTTCTCTTTACTCATTTTTCTTCTTCGTCTTTTTTAATTGTCGTATCAGCTACAGTGAATACCCAACCTCTGGTAGCTTTCGTATCATAGTCTGTAAATGCTTCTATCACTCACTTATTAGCTGCAAAATCAACGATTTGCTCTTGCCATCCTTTGCTTGAACTGGTATCATATGCGTAATCAAATCAAATCGCTTTTATTAGCATTCAAAGTGTTTCAGCTTTCGTGATGAAATCCTCTGGTCTAAAGTTTGTATTTGCTGAAATAAGATCATTATCAACGAGAACTTCAACATTTACGCAAGCCCAACTGTTTGGATTTGTAGCTGAGAGGTCTGCAAAGATATTATCACACGTATCTTTTTTCTCTAGCATAGCAACCCCTCTCGCTACTGCCGCAATTTCTTGTCTCAAAACGTGAGAATCAAGATTATAGTTTTCTGGATCTGTAGCATGATTGTTAATAATCTTTTGCTCAGCTAGATTATTTGCTGCTTCAATTTGCTCTCCAGTTGTATATCCAGCAAATGAAATATTCAATATTCCAAGAGACAAGACAAGAAATGTAAGTAACTTTTTCATAAGACTCCAATTTTAAAAAATAAAAACACTTTTAATTCTAAAAAAATAGAGATAAAAAACAAACAAAAAGCTCTCGACTAAAACTCGAGAGCTTTTATAAATAAATATTATATTATCAAATCCTCTAATCTTCTTATTCTATCATCCAAATCTGGATGACTCGAAAATAAAGCTCTCATTCAAGTTTTTTTTCTGGTAGATATCTTCATCGCTGCTAATTCAGCACTATCTGGAGAAGCAGTGAGTTGAACATTTTTTAAGGCTTTCAGTCCAGCAATCATTTTTTCTTTTCATACAAAACGAGCACTTCCCTCATCAGCTCTAAATTCTCTATATCTAGAAAATTTCATTAATATCAGAGAGGCTCAGATTCCAAATAATATTTGTAATGCAATATTAATTGCGAAATATCAAAGCATTCAAAATTTTCCATCCGTATAACTATTAAACAGGTTTGATATTATTCTAGCAAAAAATATTACAAAGGTATTGAGTACTCACTGTAATAGAGCCATTGTTACCATATCCCCATTTAGTACATGAGCCATTTCATGTGCCACTACTCATTCTACTGCATTTCTATCCATAACATCTAATAGTCCACTCGAAACAGCAATCAAACTCTTATTCTTAGAAGCTCCAGTAGCAAAAGCATTTGGATCACGATCCTGATATATTCCAACTTCAGGCATAGTTATATGATGTCTTTCTGCAAGGTCTTCTACTACCTGCCATACTATCTTTTCCTTTTCAGAAAGAGAATATACATCATCCTTTTGAATCAGTTTTATTCTATATGCTTTCTTTGCCATCCATTTTGAAAGAGCCAAAGATATAAAAGATCAGGTAAATCAAATAATAACTGAAAATATCAATATCGATACATAATTAAATCCATAGAGATCAAGTGTAATTCCAAATACTTTTTCTAGAACAGTAATTGTAAGTGTTAAAACAATGAGTACTGCTATATTCATTCATAAGAATAACAAACCTCTTCTTAACATGTTTTTATAATTAATAAATAAAATGGGTATATGAGTAGTTTAAAAACCTAAAGTAATTTGTCAAGATATCTCTTCTTTTCAAGAAGTATTTCTATTCCCTTCATTCTGTGATTTATTATTCAAAAATAATTCAATTATTTCTAAATCATATTTGATATTATGTCATATAATGAGAAGATCACTTTCTAAAAGAGTCGTTAAAAAATCTTTTAAATCTGAATCTTCTAGACTTTCTCAATGATGCAGTCTGTTTATATAGAATATATTTTTATCATCAAGGTATATACTCACTCATGCTAGCTGAGCTTCCATAATATTGAGAGACGTTGTTTCGGTATCTAAGACTATCCTGTCATATTTTTTTATTTTGTCCTGTAAATCATCGAGTCACTCTTTATCTCATATAATATTTACTTTCAATCATAAGTTTTCCCATTTTTGAAGCTCTTTTTCTTCTTCTCAAATCAGACTATTAAATTCTAGTTCTCTAAAAAAATCCTTTACTTTATCATTGAGTAAACTCTTTCCATCAAATGTAAAACTTTCAAGATATTCTCATCATAAAAGATCGTTATTAAATGGAGGACAATCCAATTGAACTGACAGGTCGAGAGTTGCAAGTTTCTTTGATAGAAATGCATCTTCCTTTGAGATCACTAATTTTTCAAATGTTTTTCCCTTAAAACAAGACTGTACTTCTTTTGGAAAATCTTTTTCAGTTTTCTTTCCAGACTGTACTTCATCAACTGCTTCATATATTTTTTCTACTCATCAAACTTGAATAATTAAATCAACAGCTTTTTTTGGTCAAAACCCATCAATTCCAGGAATATTATCCGCTTTATCTCATACTATTGCGAGATAATCAATCACTCCTTCAGGTGGGACTCAAAATTTAAGGGTTGCTTCTTCTCTATTAAATACTTTTCTCTTCATCGTATCATATATCTTCACATTCTCAGTGATGAGAGCATAAAGATCTTTATCTCCAGATAGAATATATATATCGTTGTTTTTATCTTTTCCTAAATCTTCAGCCAATGTCCCTATAACATCATCAGCTTCATATCATTCAATAGCAATCATATGGATTTCCATAAGCTCTATCATTTTTTCTATATCATCTATCTGACTTCTTAGGTTATCTGGCATTCTATCTCTCGTAGCTTTATAGTCTTCATAAAGATCATGACGAAAGTTCTTTCATTTTGCATCTTTTACAAAAAATAAATAATCTGGTTTTTCTCTCACAAGTTGATTTACAAAAAACTTCGCCATACCAAAAATAGCATTCACTACTCTTCAATCTTTGGTAGAAAATTCTGGAACTCAAAAAAACATACGATAAATAAATGAGTTTGCATCGATTAAATAAATCTTCTTCATAATAAATATAATTAATTTTATGAATAAAAATAACACAATTAATGATATCAAAATAGGCAATAATGTAAAGAAATAATAATAAAGTATTGACTTTTAAATATTTTATATATAATATACTGGTCTTTTTTGTGAATAGAGATATTAAGCTCTATTCCAAAAAGATACCCTAAAAATAAAGATAACTATATAACACTTTTACTACTCAGTATCAGTGTTTTTTGTTTTACAAAAAAATAAAAAATAATATACTCTGTATATCATATAATTAATCAAGTAATACATGCTCCACTTCACTCTTATAGAAAAAAAACAACTCACGCACGACGTATTTGAGCTGATTTTTCAATGAGAAAATGAAATCAATATGAAACCAGGACAATTTATTACTTTTATACTAGATAGTATCTGATGAAGAGCCTATAGTGTACTAGAATCAAAGTGAAATACGATAAGTTTTATTGTAAAGAAACGGGAAACTGATAATGGGTGAAGGTGATGAAGTGCATATATTTGTGATTTAAAGGTTTGAGATATAATAAAGTGAGTTTGACCTGCCGGACACTTTACTCTGAAAGAGAATAGCAAGAATAAGCTTTTTATATGAACCTGAACGTGACTCGTTCCTCTCTATAACCAAATACTCTGAAGTATAGAACAAAAACAGGAATGCAAACTTACTCTTGTATTTTGAGTTAGAACTCTCAAAGACACATTCTATATTGAAAAATTTGAAGAGATACAAAAAAAATATCCAAACTTTGATTTCACTATTCTGTTAAGTAAAGAAAAATCAGAATTATATCAAAAATGATATGTAACTGACTTCCTCTCTCTTGAAAACATAGAATCATTTGAAGAGTATTATATATGTTGAGCTCCAGCGATGATAGATAGCACTGTTGAAAAGTTAAAAAAACTATGAGTAGATGAAGAAAATATTTTCTTAGAAAGATATTAAAATAATAACAATACCAATGAAAAAATATCTCATATTTGATTTAGACGGAACTCTCCTAACAAATGTTTGAAATATATTATCAACTATAGATAATTTTTTTGAAGAAAATGAACCAGATAATAGAGAAAAAGCACAATACATATTTTCATCTACACAATGAACACCACTTAAAGTTCAATTAGAGTCTATTCTTGGTGAATCTCATCCTAAAGTTCAAGAGTACACAGATGAAATATATTCAATCATTCTAAAGAATTGAAACCATGCTTTTTTTGATAAAGTACCTGAGAAAATAAAAAATCTTTCGAAAAATTATACTTTATTTCTCACGACTTGAAACTCTACTTCATTCGCAAGTAACGCACTTCAGGAATGAGAAATTTTTGATTGCTTTGAAAAAGTAATATGAAGTGATCTGATACTGAAATGAAAAGATCATTTAGAAATATTTCAAGGTATCTCATGAGATCAAAATTTTTATAAAAATTCACTTTATATATGAGATGGGAATTCTGATCGAGAATTTGCAAAGGAAGCTTGAATAGACTTCATTCATATTTGAAATGAAAACAGAGATATATATGAAATAGAGTCGGTAACACAAATTGATACTGTATTGGATAGAATAAAAGAGGAAAAATAATTTATTTTTCCTCTTTTATTCTATCCGCTTTTTTCTCTTCTAACATAATTCTTATTACTCCTATTATTCAAGTAAACAATAAAGTTATATCTGTCATAAAGCCTCCAATAGAATGTCATAGAAAGTTATATACTCCCCATAGCATTACAACTACCATAAAACCAAGGTTGAGCCATATTCCTCTTACAAAAAATACTAAGAACGTTCCGAGAACAGCGTTTAGTGTAGGAATAAGCGAAATGTATCAATTATAAGTTAAAAATCAGATTATAATATAAACAATAACAAATAAGGAAGCAAGATATTTATTTCTTTCATATTTTAATGCAAGTATGTTTTTAATTACATCAACTCCATTTATTAATGCTGCAGCTGTGAGGCCAATAATATGAAAATGTATTCCCCAAATAAGAGATGCTATCATTGTAAAAAAAATAAATTTTTTATTCTTACAAAACAAAAAATTATATATTGAGACTAAAAAAGCTATTAGTCATATAGATTGACCAATTGGAGCAATACGAAATATTTCTATTACCTCGTTAATAAATACAGTTACTGATTCCATTATAAGTAATATATTATAAAATTAATTCTAGTACATCGATACTATTATTCATAGCAAACTCTAAATTATTGAAACATTCATCTGTTGCTTTGGATTCACCTCCATCAGATACTGCTTTTATAACAACACATTTATCAAGAATATTATGCTCTCTTGCAACAGAAAGAACTGCAAAAGCTTCCATTTCTACTATATCGGCTCCGTGTTTATCTCTCAACTCTCATACTATTTTTGGGTCATCAACAAAAGTATCTCCACTCAAGCACACTCAACTCAATATTAATCCAAATTTTTTTAAATCGTAATTACTTCATACAGCATACTCCAAAAATATTGGCGCTTTCCCATAATCATACTCTTCTCATTCAAAGGGAAGATAAAAGTCGTGTTGAATAAATGCATTTGGAAGAAATACATCTCATATTTTCACATCATGGTCTCAACCTAAATTTCAAGCAATTCAAACATTTATTAGCTTAAGAATCTCATAATTTTCTAAAAGATACGTAGTTGCAGTAGCTGATTGAATTTTTCCTATTCCAGAATTTGCCAGTACAATTTTTTCTGTTTCCCCATCAACATCTCTTGATCACTCATATATAGTAATATTTTGAAACTTCTTTACTTCTTTAAGTCCAAACCTCTTCACGATCAGATCTCATTCTTCATTCATCGCAGTAATTACTGCTTTTACTATTTCCATAGTATATATGCTTTAAAATTTAAATAAACAAAATGATTCTATATGATTTAGAAGCTTTGTAAAATAAAACTTGAAAAAATATATATTTAAAATACTCTCATAGTAATAATTATTAAACAAAGAGCGACATGTGATTTACCATGATAAACGAAAGCTTCATCTGTGAACATTGTTGAAAACAAGCTGAAAAACACCCAGAGTGATCTGCTAGAAACCACTGTCCATTCTGTCTTTCTTCAAAACATATGGATGAAACTCTTCCTTGAGATAGAAAGTCTGACTGTCACTGAATTATGCTTCCTATAGATATAGACTATAAAAAGAATAAAGGAAATATGATCAAGCATAAGTGTGAGAAATGCTGAAAAGCAATATTAAATAAGATAGCACCTGACGATCATTTCTTAGACTTTGTGAAGAAAAGAAATAAAACTATTTAGAAAAACAGAAAGCTAAAGCATTCTGTTAAATATATATTTCAACTACTAGCTGAATATTAAAAAGTAGCAAATCTAATTGATTTACTACTTTTTCTAATACTTTCTTTTAAATATACCTTTATTAAATGAAATATCAGAGTATATAGGTAGCAACAAGTAACTCTCAGAGAAAAGCTCAAAGTTGAATAAAGGTTGCCCAGATAGAGCCATTTTTAACTAAAACTTCTCAGAATCAGAATGGAACTGCGAATCATAACCAAAGAACATAAATAAACTCGATTGGTTTTATAAATCATAGCGTGGAGACTGTTTCCATTAATACTGATAGTATAGTAATACTAATCAAGTTCACTACAAAGGTTCCAAGAATAACTCTCAAGGTCCATATATTTGAATTTTCTTTACTTGCTCCTCTGAATTTTTGTAATAGTTTTCAAAATCAAATTCCATACCAAAACAACATAAATACAACTGAACCATATACAGCTAAAAGTATTGCTAATATATTTATTCCTCCTACTCCTGTCATAATATATTTATATAATTGAACTAAAATATGTAATTTCAGTAGTATTATATCAGTTATTTTCGTTTATGTAAACAAAAAAGTATTTACATTACAAAAAATATTATGTAAAATAGAAAATACTCTATTATTTTAAAGCGTCCAAAAATATTTTCCTGTTTTTTGGATCTCCGAGTGGCCAAATATTGATTCTATCTCAAACCGTAGTAGCTTGTTTATTACCAGAGTTCAGTATAGTAGTAATATTAGGTGGCATACATCTAAAAATTCCATTTGTTTTTTCACTAAAAAGATCTTCTAATCAAGTTCAGTCAAGTCATTGTTTTAGTTCTGCTCTAATATATTTCAAATATTTATTGAGCACACGTACTTCCGATTGAAAATCTTCATTATCAACCAATTCTCTCATCAAAATTGCTCCATCTGCTGTTGCTCAGATTCACTCTGGTCTTTGAATCTTATTAAATACTCCTCTCAAAGATTCAGTATTTGCAAGATCCCCTGGTGTTGCGGCTAGAATATTCTTGAAACCTGGCGTTCATCTATAGTTCCCAATTTTTGAAAAAGAAGTATAGTGAAATGCTGTAATTCATTGATTTACTAGTAATTCCATCAATGGGTATGGTTCTAAAATATCCTCTTTGAGTCCCTTATACGCGTTATCTCAAAAGTATACGATAGTATCTTTAAACTCCTGTAATAATTTTACAAGTTCTTGGTTATATGATCCATCTCTGTCAAAACCAGAAGCATTATTATTATGTTCTTGATCGATCATAAGTCCGAGTCATCATTCTGATTTTATTTTTTCAAATGTTTTTCTTACCCCATCTATATCTTGTGCTCCATTTATATCGATTTCTGGAATGGTTTCTATTTTTATATCTAGACCAATATCTTTACTTGATTGAACGAAGTCAGTATGACCTGAGTATTGATATTTTTTTGGTAAAATTATGTTATTAATTGTTTTCCCATTCATAAGGTTTGGAACCATCTTTTGAACCGAACGGAGTGCCTGCATAAGGTTATCAACTTGCATAGTTGCCGTTTGATTTGAATCTATTCCATAGAGTTTTTCAAATGTTTCATTTGATTGTTTTTTTATAAAATCACCAAATGCTTCTGGAGTACGATAACCTTTTGAAAACTGTTCTTTCTGAATATGATACCATATATTATCAAGTGTAGCAGAGTTATAGAAATCTCCCGGTTTTCATTTTTTTTGAATGACATCTAAAGGATACTCTTCTTGATTTAATCACTGTTTAATTAAATATTTATTATAGCCAACTGTAGCTTCTACTGGTGGAACAAACATAAGTCATTGCCCCAGGTAGATATTTTCAATTCCCTCTTTATTTAACAACGCTTGCTTCTCTTTTGAAGCTGGAATTCCTCAAGGTATATCATTAATGTTCATTACTATAAAAATTATGTTATAAAGATTACTTATACATAATATATATTATATTGACAAATGCAAATAGGAGAGAATGAAAATTATTGACATATTATTCAATATAGTTTATAATATTAATGCAGAATAGTAATATTCTACCTTACCTCTTTTGGTAATGGCAGATCTACTATTTTGTAGGTCTGTATTTTTATTAATCCTATACTAAAAATGTTTTGCTTTCTTAGTGAAAATAAGTATAATACATTGGTTAAATAACCAATATAATTATGTTAAAAATAAAAGAATTAGAAAAGAGAGAGAGAAATGAAAAAAGTTGAAAATCTG
>Ga0228622_1000324_pt1 | contig 28492 bp, 30 predicted proteins | sample 26DmetaG_FD_186035 | JGI IMG/M metagenome (GOLD analysis project Ga0228622, IMG submission 186035) | Seawater microbial communities from Monterey Bay, California, United States - 26D | ecosystem: Environmental > Aquatic > Marine > Coastal | place: USA: California | collected 2016-10-01
TGTTAAAACAAGATTGTTACTTATATTTAATTGACCTCCTAAACTCCTTAAACTAGAAAAACCAGATATTCTCTCAAGAGCATCACTAAAACCAATCTCTAAACTTTCGTTCATAGTAGAGAGGCTATCAAAACCTTGTATTTCTTTTAATTTAGGATTTAATGCAATAGTTATACTCCTTACTTGTTGTAAATTATTAAAGCCAGATATTCTTTCTAAAGAAGCTGAATTTGTAATTTCTATATCTCTACCAACAGTAGTTAAATTGCTAAAACCTGAAATTTCGGTAATTCCTACACTTATTATAAGTTTACCTGTAATTTCTTTTATAAAATTTAAACCAGAAATGTCGTTCACTTCTGTTCCAGTTGCAGTAAAGTCGTCTACACCAGAAACAGCAGATATTATTCTTAAATTCCCAACAATTCGCTCACAAGTGCTATAATTTTGTACAAATTCATCAACTCTTTCTTGAGATGAAAGAATTAATTCTTCTGTTTGTGGGCATTGAGAATAAGCGAAAAAGGAAAGTAAAAATATAAGTACAAATCCTATTTTTTTCATTACTTACAAAAATAAAGAAACCTTTTTTATAATTTGTCTAATTATTTCTTAATAACTAACAAAAATTAGAATTTAAATTGATGATTATTTAGGTAACCTCTTAATTTGTTTTAAGTTATCTGCAATTGGAGTTGCAGTTAATACCTTTTATCCAGGAATAAAATAGAAGAAATAAGCAGAATTTTGTCCTATTTTTCGAATGTCTAATTTAGAATTATCTTTAAAAATTAAGGTATGATCTGGAACAATTTCTTTGTTTGTATATTTATACTTCATTCCAATACCCATACCTGTTCTCATAGAAACAAAAAGTAAAAAGAAAACAAACATCATACCAGGTATAATATTTTTTTTCTTTTCTAATTCTTCATAGCGTTTGTCCCATTTTTCGATATTGTAAACTTTTGCATACCATTTTTTTGTTCTTAATTTTTTGTAAAACAAAAACATCCATTTGGTAAAATACAAATACATTAACCAAAACATTAACAATAGAAAAAGTGAAATTTTCCAGTTGTTAGTTAACAAACTTACAGGAGAAATTAATGCATCTAAAATGGTAGTATAATTCAAGTAAGAACCTCCAAAAATTCCGTAAAAAATGGCATCACTAACAATACCTAAAATAATTAGGTACAAATAGCCTATGTAAAAGTAATCTTGAAGTCCTAATTTACTTTCTTGAATATTTATCATTCTGTTTCTATGCTTTTATATGCTGTTATAATTCTTTTTACTAATCTATGTCTAACTACATCTTTATCATCTAAATAAACTTGTGCAATACCATCAATATCCTTTAATGCCAAAAGTGATTCTTTTAACCCAGAAACTTGTTTTCTAGGTAAATCAATTTGACCTGGATCTCCTGTAATAATAAACTTAGCATGCATACCCATTCTTGTTAAAAACATTTTCATTTGATTATGTGTAGTATTTTGAGCTTCATCTAAAATTACAAAAGCATTATCTAAAGTTCTACCACGCATAAACGCTAAAGGTGCAATTTGAATGACTCCTTTTTCTAAATGAGATTCTAATTTTTCATGAGGTATCATATCTCTTAAAGCATCATACAAAGGTTGCATATAAGGATCTAACTTTTCTTTTAAATCGCCAGGTAAAAACCCTAAATTTTCTCCAGATTCTACTGCTGGCCTAGTTAAAATAATTCTTCTTACCTCCTTTTCTTTTAAAGCTTTAACTGCTAAAGCTACTGCTGTATATGTTTTACCTGTACCTGCAGGACCAACAGCAAACAACATATCGTTTTTTGCCATTAAAGAAACCATTTTTCGCTGATTCTCTGTCTGAGCTTTAATTAATTTACCACTAACACCATGTACTAAAACATCTTTTGTTTTTTTAGAAGCAGCTGCTTTTTCTTCTTGACCTGTAGAAGTTAAAATACGTTCAATACTATTTTCATCTAACTTATTGTATCTATTAAAATATTTGATGAGTCTTTCTAAACGGATTTCAAATTCATTTAAAATATCTGGTTCACCATAAATTTTAAGCTTAGATCCTCTAGCAACAATTTTAATTTTAGGAAAGTATCTTTTTAACTGTTCTATAGTACTATTTTGAGTTCCGAAAAAATCTTTTGGGTTTATTTCCGTTAACTCTATAATGCGTTCGTTCAAATGTTTAAATTTTGATGTATGTTAGTAAGAATTATTAAACTAAAAATAGTAATTAAAACTTCTAAATTGATTAGTTTTGCTTAAAATAGTTAACAACTTTTACACAATTAATTAACAGAAAATAAATTAATGTCTTTAATTACTTTAACAACAGATTTTGGAACTAAGGACCACTTTGTTGGAGCTGTAAAAGGTGCTATTTACACAGAACTAGCAGATGCTAAAATTGTAGATATTACTCATGAAATATCTCCTTTTAATATTACTGAAACTGCTTACATATTAAAAAACTCTTACAAGAGTTTTCCTATAGGTACCATACATATTGTTGGTGTAGATTCTGAATTGAGTTTTGACAATAAACACATAGCTTTAGAATTAGATGGTCATTATTTTGTTTGTCCAGATAATGGATTAATATCTATGATAGCTTCAGAAATACAACCTACAAAAATTGTAGAAATTAATATTCATGATAGAATAGAAAGTAGTTTTCCTGTTTTAGATGTTTTTGTGCAAGTAGCTTGTTTTATTGCTAGAGGTGGTAATTTAACTGTAATTGGTAAAGAAATAACAGATTATAAAAAGTTAATCGAAATACAACCAAAAGCCAACCAAACACAAACTCAAATTATTGGAGGTGTTTTATATATAGACAACTATGGAAACATTATTACTAATATTAGTAAAAAGATGTTTCAAGATGTTGGTAAAGGCCGAAAATTTAAAGTGAATGCCTCTAGATATTCTTTTGAAAAAATCTATAATAAATACAATGAAATTGTTGGCAACAACACTAAAGATAAAAACAGGTTTGATGGTAATAAATTAGCTTTATTTAATTCTGCTGGTTATTTAGAAATTGCCATATACAGAAGTAATTTAAAAACAGTTGGTGGTGCATCATCTTTATTAGGCATAGAATATAGAGATCCAATTATCATTGATTTTTTTAATGACTCTAAACCAGAATTCACAACTTTATCTTAAACCTATGTTTGTAAGAATTGTAAAAATGAGTTTTCACTCAAAGTTTATAGCAGATTTTGAGAAAATGTTTGATAAAAAAAAAGCCTTAATTAGAAAATCTGAAGGCTGTTTATTACTAGAGTTATATCAAGATAAAAATAATCCAGAGCAATTTTTTACCTATTCGTATTGGAACTCAGAAAATGATTTAGAAAATTATAGAAATTCTGACTTATTTAAAGAAACTTGGAAACAAACCAAAACCTATTTTAACGATAAACCACAAGCTTGGAGTGTAGATAAAAAGGTAAGTTTACAATAATGAAATTTAACTTTACTTCTTATCCTATTTTAAAAACCCAAAGGCTACTTTTAAGAGAAGCTACAAAAGACGATTGTAAATCAGTTTTTGAATTACGTTCTAGTAAAGAAATTAATAAATTTGTGGGTACAAAATTAGTTGAAACATTACAAGAAGCTAATGATTTTATTGAAAAATGCGATCATTTATATCAAAGTAATAAAAGAGTATTTTGGTTAATAGAATATCAGAAAGAAATAATTGGTAGTATTGTTTTACATAAAATTAATTTAGAAAACAATTATGCAGAAATAGGTTATAAATTAAAACCTGAGTTTCAACAAAAGGGAATAATGAGCGAAGCTCTACAAACAGTTTTAGAATTTGGTTTTAAAAAATTACATTTAAAAACTATTGAAGCTTTTACACATAAAAATAATATTGCATCTAAAGCGTTGTTAGAAAAACATCATTTTAAATTTCAACCCAATAGACGATGTAAAGTATATAGTTTTAACAGAATTTGGAGATTAGATAATTAAATGATTACAATTTTAAAAAAAGAATTCAATTCGTTTTTTGCAAGCCCAATTGCTTACTTAGTTATTGGTGTTTTTTTGTTGATTAATGGTTTATTCTTATTTATTTTTAATGACGATTTTAATATTTTAAATGCTGGTTTTGCAGACATTACTACTTTCTTTTATTTAGCTCCTTGGGTTTTTCTTTTTTTAATTCCTGCAGTAACTATGAAAAGTTTTGCAGACGAATTTAATACAGGTACTATAGAACTATTAAAAACCAAACCCATTTCTAATTGGCAAATTGTTTTAGGTAAATTTTGGGCTTCATTATTATTGGTATGTATTGCTATCATTCCAACTTTTGTTTATGTCTATACTGTTTATCAATTAGGCAATCCTGTTGGTAATATTGATTTTGGAAGCACAATTGGCTCTTACATAGGCTTGCTATTTTTAGCAGTCTCTTATACAGCTGTTGGCTTATTTACATCAACTCTATCTAAAAACCAAATAGTGGCTTTTATTTTAGGTGTTTTTATCACTTTTATGCTGTTTTATGGGTTTGATGCTATTGCAAACTCATTTGGCAATTTAGGTTTTGCTATTCAACAATTTGGCATTAATGAGCATTTTAAAAGCATCTCTAGAGGTGTTATAGACACAAGAGATATTCTCTATTTTTTAAATGTTACTTTCTTCTTTTTATTCATTACTAAAATGCGTTTAGACAATGAATAAAAAAATTAAAAATATCGTGTTTTTAGTAATTGGTTTATTTGTGCTAAACTATGTAAATCAATCATTTTACAAACGTTTTGATTTAACTGAAGATCAAAGATATACGCTATCAAATACAACAACATCAATATTAGCAAAAGTAAATAAGCCATTATTTATTACTGTGTATTTAGAAGGCGATTTCCCTTCAGAATTTAAACGTTTACAAGTAGAAACTCGTCAATATTTAGAAGAACTTGCTGCAGAAAATAACAACATTAAAATTCATTTTGAAAACCCAGATAATCAACGTGAAGATTTAATTAAAAAAGGTATGATGCCTAGCCAGCTAACAGTTGAAGAAGATGGTAAATTATCAGAAGCTATTATTTTTCCTTGGGCAGAAGTAAACTTTGAAGAAAAAACTCAAATTGTATCTTTATTACCAACCGCAATTGTAGCTAGTCAAGAAGAACAATTACAAAAAGCTGTGGAAAATCTTGAGTATAGTTTTAGTAATGCTATACATACTATTACAAGAAAAAACAAAAAAAGCATTGCTGTTTTAACAGGTAATGGACAAATGCAAGATATTTATATGTATAGTTTTTTAAGTGAATTGGCTAAGAAATACAAACTGGCTAAATTCACTTTTGATTCAGTAACCAAAAATCCTAAGCAAACACTACAAGACCTAACTTCTTTAGATTTAGCAATTATTGCAAAACCCACACAAAAATTTACAGAAAAAGAAAAGTTTACTTTAGATCAATTTATAACAAATAGAGGTAAAACTTTATGGATGTTAGACAATGTGCAAGCAGACCAAGATAGTTTATTAGCTTCAGGAAAAATGCTAGCTTATCCTAGAGATTTAAACTTAACAGATTTATTATTTTCTTATGGAGTTCGTTTAAATACTAGCTTAGTTAAAGACCTATATGCTGCACAAATTTCTTTAGCAACAGGTAGAGTAGGTAACCAAACACAATATCAAAATTTAGATTGGTTTTATCATCCTCTAGTAGGTGGTAATCCAAATCATCCTATTACAAAAAACACAGCTCCTATTCGTTTACAGTTTACAAATCAAATTGATACTTTAAAAAATGATATTTTAAAAATACCTTTATTAATGAGTTCTCCATTAACTCAAAAAATAGGTACACCAACAATTATAGAATTGCAATCTATAGCTGAAGAACCACAAGAAAAAGATTATGTTTCTGGCAACCAATTATTAGGAGTTTTGTTAGAAGGTGATTTTAAATCAGCATATAAAAACAGAGTAAAACCTTTTGAAACCAATCTGTTTAAAGAGAATGCTAAAAACAATAAAATGATTGTTATTGCTGATGGTGATGTAGGAAAAAATCAAATTTTAAAAGGAAAACCTACAGATTTAAATAGAGATAAATGGACAGGTCAAACTTTTGGCAACAAAGATTTTTTAATTAATGCTGTTGATTATTTATTAGATGACACTGGATTAATAAATCTTAGAAACAAAACACTAAAAATTAACATTTTAGACAAACAAAAAGCTTACAAAGAGCGTACTTTCTGGCAATTTATTAATGTTGCTTTACCTTTGATTTTACTATTTTCTTTTGGTTTTGTTTTTAATTATTTAAGAAAAAGAAAGTATAGTTAGATATTTGATGGTTGATGAGTCGTCATTAAGATACTTAAATAAAAAGCTTTTGAGAGATACTATTTTTAAGATTTATAAATTAAATTTCTAGTAAGTTATCGTGTATAAACTTATATCTTAAAACACGTTGTATTTTATCTGAAGATATTTTTTTCCATTGAAGTGTTTCTTCTTTTTTAAAAACTGGAATACTAAATCCTTTTTTTAACTTAGCATATGTGTAAAATTCTCTTCTTGTTGGATGATGATTAGAGCACGCATTAAACAATTCACCAAAGCAATCTTTTTCAATTATTTTATGAATAATTTGTATACAATCGTCTAAGTGAATCATATTTACAAAACCATTGGGTTGTGGTATTTCTTTACCATTTTTAAACCAATTGGCTGGATGCCTTTCACCACCAAACAAACCAGCAAAACGAATTACTGTTGTTTTAAAGTTTACATTATTTCTAAGTAAATCTTCTATTTGTTTATGAGGTGTATCTATAGTTTCGCTTTCTTCTGTCATTACTTTATTTAAAGAAGGATATACAGAAGTTGTACTAATAAAAACTACTTTTTTAACAGGCGATTTTTCAATCTTAGCTATTAAACGTGTAAAATCTTCGATGTTTTTATGGGTAATAGCAATAATTAAAACATCTGTTTTTAAAAACTCAACAATATTGATATCCATAGAAATATCAATTAAAAAAGGAGAAATATTAAGCTGATTTAACTCATTAAGTTTTTCTGTACTTGTAGTAGAACCTTTTACATAAAATCCTTTTTTAACAAGCGACACTGCTAAAGGTTTTCCTAACCAACCACAACCTAAAATGCTTACTTCCGTCATTTATTTAGTATAAATCTAAGGTTTTACAATAATAAATACTCTTAAAACTACTTTTAACAATTGTTATTTAGTGACTCGTCGCAACAATTATCGTCTTTTACTAATTTACAAGAAACCACTGCTAATAAAGCTCCTAATACAGGTGCAACTAAATACAACCATAAACCTTCTATATTACCAGAAACAATATTAGGTCCTAAAGAACGAGCAGGATTCATACTTGCATTGGTTATTGGACCTGCAAAAATAGCCTCTAATAAAACAACACCACCAATGGCAATACCTGCAATAACTCCAATTTCTTTACTTCCTGTAGAGACATTAATAATAGTAACCATCAAGAAAAAGGTTAATAATAACTCAAGCACAAAAGCGCGCCAAACATCCACTTTTGGTATGGTTGATCCTAAAAACTCACTCTCAGGAAAAAGAAAAAGCAAAATACCACTAGCTACAAAAGCGCCTAAAATCTGTACAATAATATATTTTGGTACTTCTTTCCAAGCAAACTTTTTAGCATAAGCAAAAGCTATGGTAACTGCAGGATTAAAATGTGCTCCAGAAGTTTCGCCAAAAGCATAAATCATAACCATAACAATTAAACCCCAAGTTAAACCAATACCTACATGAGTAACTGTACCACCAGTAACTTCGTTTATGGTCATAGCTCCACATCCACAAAAAATCATTGAAAATGTACCAATAAATTCAGAAATATATCTTTTCATTTTTTGCTAATAAAACACAAAGATACAATCCCTTATTTTAAGGTTTTGTTAACAATTGTCATTTTCTGAAATTGTAATTTTGAAACAAGTTATAAACACAATATCCATGAAAAAAATAATACTATTTGTATTTGCAGCTACGATTTCTTTAGCTACAAATGCTCAAATTCAAACTCCAGCTCCAAGTCCTTTTCAAAAAACTGAACAAAAAGTTGGGTTAACAGACGTTACTTTAGAATACTCAAGACCAGGTATGAAAGGAAGAAAAATATTTGGTGGTTTAGAAGATTTTGGAAAAGTATGGAGAACAGGTGCAAACGAAAACACAAAACTTACTTTTTCTTCAGATTTTATGGTAGATGGTAAGACTTTAAAAAAAGGTACTTATGCTTTATACACAATACCTGGTGAAAAAACTTGGGATGTAATATTATATACAGATGCAACAAATTGGGGGAATCCTAGAAAATGGGATGAAAGCAAAGTAGCTGCTAAAGTTACTGTTACACCAATTGAAATGCCTATGGATATTGAAACATTTACCATTACTTTTGATGATTTAACAAATAGTTCTGCTGTGTTAGGCATTATGTGGGAAAGAATGTATGTACCATTTAAGTTTGAAGTACCAACAGATAAAATGGTTTCTTCTAGCATACAAAAAATAATGGCTGGCCCATCTGCAAATGATATGTATGGAGCTGCTGTATATTATATAGAAGCTGGTAAAGACATTAACCAAGCAAAAGAATGGATAGACAAAGCTGTAGCAATGACTTCAGATAGCCCACGTTTTTGGTATTTAAGACAACAATCTTTAATACATGCAAAAGCTGGAAACAAAAAAACAGCTATAGCTGCTGCTAAAAAATCTTTAGAATTAGCAACAAAAGCAAACAATGCAGGATATATTAAAATGAACAAAGCTTCTTTAAAAGAATGGGGAGCAATGTAATTTGATTCTCTTTTAAAATTATTAAAAATCTCAAGCTTTCGCTTGAGATTTTTTTGTGAGAAAAAAGGGTGTTTTTGCCCTTGATATTCTTGTTATAAAAACCGAACTTCGCTAACAACGATTATAAGTCATTCAATAGATATCATAACTGCTCTATAACAAAATTCTCACCCTACTTTTCTTAATTCATTTTCTTGTTTAAAGTATTTTAATATACTTTTTGGTGGAGTTATGGTTTGCCAATTTTCATAATCAAACCAAAATAATTCTCTAGTAATTGTAGTCGTTAAAACATTTTTAGCATCAAAAAAATGTATATCTACAACCATAGTGTTTTTTGTAACAAACAAGTCTCTAAATTGTAGAACTATACTAAAATGCTGGGTAAATAAAAGAGGTTTGTATTGATGTATAACATCGTTCTTTTTTTCTAAACCTACTTTTTACTTATTTAGTTTATGACCTGTAAATCCATTTTCATGTAAAAAAGTATCTAATAGTTTAGACGAATATTTTAGAAAGGCTGCATTTTGCATCACCATAAAATCGTTTACATCTTCGCCTTTTACTTTATAATTTCTTTGAAACATGTTTTTTGGTTTTTAAATTTTGGGTGTAGTTAGTATCATCAACTTAAAAAGTGATGAAAAAAAGTAGATAAATGAATGTATAATTTAAAATGAGTACTCCATTCATTTATCTACCAAGTGTATTTCTTTACTTAGATTTTTCTTTCGAAAATTGGATTACTAAAAAGTTCTAGAAATGTTAAATCCTAAATGGATGTCACCTCCAAAAAAATCGCCAGTAGTTTCTGCGATAAAACTTTTTTCAATCATCGTAATTGCATTCGATAAAATCAATTGAAATACATGACCACCTGTTTCAATATCTACCCCAAAACCTAGGGCATTTCTAGTATTTATAGAAACAGATTCGTTAAATTGATGATAATATTCGCCATTTAAAGATACTCTGTTGCTTAATTTTATTCTAGCACCAAAGCCCAACGCAAAAATATCATGTGGATCTTCTGCAATAGTTACAGTGTTTCTGTGAATATAGGTAGGTGAAACTTGATATGAGAACGATTTACTTACCTTTCTAGCTATTAAAACTTGACCTACATAAGATAGGTTTTCAGAAAAACTTCTTTGTACTAATGGGAATGGCTCTTCTAAAGTTTTTGCAGCTACACTACCAAATAAAGAAATTGCAAAAGGAAAAGAATTATCGCCAGTTCTCTGCTTAAACAAGCTGTATTTTAAAAACATATCATAGGTTTTTTCGAAACTACTTCTACCAAAACCGCCTGTTAAATTATCTGTAAAACCATACTCTAAAGAAAAGCGAATATTAGATTCATCTAATCCAAAAAGATCATCAAAACCAGAATTTATTCTTCCAAATCTATGAGAAATAATAAATTCTAATTGTTTGGCTTTTCTGTTTTCTACAGAATGTCCGTTTAAAATTCTTGTACCTTTAAAGGTAGAAGTAACAATATTATCTTTATCATTAGTTACTGTTTCTTTATCTAAGATATCTAATAAATCTTCTTGACTAAAACATAACATAGATGATGCTAAGAAAACAAATGTGAGTAAAAACTTGTTCATAATTATTTGGTGTATGGTTGGTGATTAAATTTGAATGTTACTTTTATATTTTCTGCAATATTCATAAATACAATTTTTGGAATCTTAATTTTGTAGTCTTTTAAAGCTACTATAAAATTACCATCTACATCTATTGTATTATTTGTCTTTTTAAAATTTGCCTTTATTTCTACATTTTTAGAAACACCATGTATAGTTAACACTCCTTTTACTGTGTGTTCTTTTTTAGTATCACTCATATTTTTAAAGTCTGTGATAGTTCCTTTAAATGTTGCTGTTGGGTATTTATCAGACTCTATGTAATTCTCATTAAAGTGTTCTTGCATTAAGGCTTTTTCGAATGTAAAATCTATCATTTTCATTTGAATAGCCATTTCACCTGTTTCTACATTAATAATACTTAATACATCTTTATTATCTGCAGTAATGTTTTCTAAAGGTGCTTTAGAGAAAAAATTAATATCACCAGTTTTGGTAAAATATTTGTCTTGTGCTTTGCCATTTAAAATAAACAAGAAGCAACTAATTACTGTTATTATAATTTTATTAGTTTTCATATGTATTTTTTTTAATTATTTATAGCTCCAGCATCTACCCAACAACTAATTGCTTGTATTTCTGCATCTGTTAAAGTACTACCTATTGGCATTTTTCTAGAAACTACTTGAGATTTTACATTACTCGCATTTCCACTTACACCTTGGTAAGTAGTAAGGTTAGGAAAGTTACCTCCTGTTCCATGACATTGTATGCAATTAGCATCTATAATTGGTTTTACTTCAGCAGAAAAGGTTACTGTTGTACAAGGATCTATTTCTTGCTCTTCGTCTATATTAGTTAAACAAGAAGAAAAAACAACTCCTAAGCACAATATGAAATACTGTTTTTTAATTTTTAAAGTGTTAAACATTTTAGTTGGCTTTTTATATTACAATGTAAAGTAATGAAAATAAAGCAACTTAGAAGCTAACAACTTTTATTAAGAGGAAAGAATTTAGGCTAAAAAGGAAAAAAAAGCATTAAAAAGTAATCGAATTTTAAAGAAAATAAGCTACATATTTAGCCATTGTTTAAATTCTGCAGCCTTATTTTTACTTATAATAATATCTTCTGAGGTTTTAGATTGTAAGACAATTTTTATCTGGCTTTTACCATATTTTATAATTTTATCTATAGCTGTAATACTGATAATAAATTGTCTGTTTGCTCTAAAAAATAAAGCTGAATTTAAGTTGGTATACATATCATCTAAGCTCATATTAGTTGTAGAACGTTTGCCATCAAAACAAACCACATAAGTAATAGTGTTTTCTGTATATAATTATGTAGTAAACCCTGTTAAATCTTTTGACGTATACAATACGTTTATGATAGGTGTTAATTGGGAAGTTAGTGATTTAATGCTACAGTTTCATTTAACCAATGCCAGAAACTTTGCAGAAGATACTTTTTTAACACAGACTACAAATAACTTTAATTTTAAAGATCCTAATTTACATTTTGGTGTAAATGCTACTTACATTATTCACACTAAAAAGAAGAAAATAAAAGAAATTACATATTAATAATTTATTATATAAAGTTTATAATAAATAATAAAGCATCCTTTTAGGATGCTTTATTATTTGTAATCGTAATAAAATTACTTACTTAAATACATTTTTCTTCTAGAATATAAATCATAGAAATCATCATCTTTTAAACTATCTATAAATAAGATGCTTTCTCCAGTAGATTTCATTTCTGGCCCTAAACGTTTGTCAACATTAGGAAACTTATTGAAAGAGAATACAGGTTGTTTTATAGCATAACCATCTAACTGAGGATTAAAATCAAAATCTGTTACTTTCTTTTCACCTAACATTACTTTAGTTGCATAATTTACATAAGGCTCTTTATAAGCTTTTGCAATAAAAGGTACTGTTCTAGAAGCTCTTGGGTTTGCTTCTATAATGAATACTGTATCATCTTTAATGGCAAACTGAATATTAATTAAACCTACTGTTTTTAATTCTCTTGCAATTGTATGAGTATGATCTATAATTTGTTGCATTACCAAATCACCTAAATTAAAGGCTGGTAAAGTAGCATTAGAATCTCCTGAATGAATTCCACAAGGCTCTATATGTTCCATAATACCAATAATATAAACATTACCATCTGCATCACAAATAGCATCTGCTTCTGCTTCTATAGCTCCATCTAAATAATGATCTAATAATAGTTTATTATTCGGAATTTTACGTAATAAATCTACAACATGCTCTACTAATTCTTCTTTATTGATAACAATTTTCATTCCTTGTCCACCTAAAACATAAGATGGTCTTACTAAAATTGGGAAGTTTAATTGATCTGCTAAAGCTAAAGCTTCATCTGCAGTTTCTGCTACACCAAATTCTGGATAAGGAATATTGTTTTCTTTTAATAAAGTAGAAAAACGACCTCTATCTTCAGCAATATCTAAAGCTTCAAAAGAAGTTCCTATAATTTTGATTCCATATTTAGTTAACTTCTCTGCTAATTTTAATGCAGTTTGCCCTCCTAATTGAACAATAACACCTTCTGGCTTTTCATGTCTTATGATGTCATAAATATGTTCCCAAAATACAGGTTCGAAATATAATTTATCTGCAGTATCAAAATCAGTAGAAACGGTTTCTGGATTACAGTTAATCATTATCGTTTCATAACCACACTCTTTAGCAGCTAAAACTCCATGCACACAACAGTAATCAAACTCAATTCCTTGTCCAATTCTGTTTGGTCCAGAACCTAAAACCACAATTTTTTTCTTATCACTAACTTTACTTTCGTTAGCTATAACTACTTCTCCATTTGGAGTCTGTATTTCATTTTCGAATGTAGAATAATAGTAAGGCGTTTTTGCAGTAAATTCTGCAGCACAAGTATCTACTAATTTGTATACACGCTGTACTTTAAGCTCTTCTCTTTTATTATAAACTTCACTCTCATAACAATCTAGCATATGTGCTATTTGTCTGTCTCCATAACCTTTTTGCTTTGCTTCTAATAATAAATCTCTATCAATGGTATCAATTGTATAGGTAGAAATTTCTTTTTCTAAATGAAACAATTCTTCATATTGTTTTAAATACCACATATCAATTTTTGTGATATCATATATTTTAGAAAGCGGAATACCCATTGCAATAGCATCGTAAATTGCAAAAACACGATCCCAACTTGCATTGGTTAATTTTTCTATAATTTGATTATAGTCTTTATACCCTTTACCATCTGCACCTAAACCATTACGTTTAATTTCTAAAGACTGCGTTGCTTTGTGTAATGCTTCTTGGAAAGAACGTCCAATTCCCATTACTTCACCAACTGCTTTCATTTGTAAACCTAAAGTTCTATCAGATCCTTCGAATTTATCAAAATTCCAACGAGGTATTTTAACAATTACATAATCTAAAGTAGGCTCAAATAAAGCAGATGTAGATTTTGTAATTTGATTTTCTAACTCATCTAATGTATATCCAATAGCTAATTTTGTAGCTACTTTTGCAATAGGATAACCTGTTGCTTTTGAAGCTAAAGCTGATGAACGAGAAACACGTGGATTAATTTCTATAGCAATAATATCTTCATTTTCATCAGGCGAAACAGCAAACTGTACATTACAACCACCTTCAAAATCACCAATAGAACGCATCATATGTATAGCCATATCACGCATTTTTTGGTACGTTTTATCAGAAAGTGTCATTGCTGGAGCCACTGTTATAGAATCTCCTGTATGAATACCCATTGGATCCATATTTTCGATAGAACAGATAATAACAACATTGTCATTCTTATCTCTTAAAAGCTCTAACTCATACTCTTTCCAACCCATCATAGCTTTATCTATCATCACCTCATGAATAGGTGATGCTTCTAAGCCTCTTCTTAAAAGTTCATCAAAATCTTCTGCTTTATAAACAATAGATGCACCTGCTCCACCAAGTGTATAAGAAGATCTAATTACTAAAGGAAAACCAAATTCTTGAGCTATTTCTTTACCTTTTAAAAAAGAAGTTGCAGTTGCTTGTGGTGCCATTGGTACTCCAATTTTACCCATTAGTTCTCTAAACTGCTCTCTGTCTTCTGTAACGTTAATAGCATTAATATCTACACCAATTTGTTTTACACCAAAGTCTGACCAAATCCCTTTTTCATCTGCTTCTATACATAAGTTTAATGCAGTTTGACCACCCATTGTTGGTAAAACAGCATCTATTTGAGGATGTTCTTTTAATATTTTAATAATCGACTTTGTAGTCAAAGGCAACAAGTATACATGGTCAGCCATTGAAGGGTCTGTCATAATTGTTGCTGGATTAGAATTAATTAAGATTGTTTCGATTCCATCTTCTCTTAAAGAACGTAAAGATTGGGATCCAGAATAATCAAATTCACAGGCTTGACCAATGATTATTGGTCCAGAACCAATGATTAAAATGGATTTAAGGTCTTCTCTTTTCGGCATTGTAAGTTGTTGTATTTATTAGTTTTACAAAAATAGTTAGTGCTTGGGTATAAAAAAAGGTGTTACTTAAAAAAGTAACACCTTATATATTAACAATTGTTAATCATTTATCTTTTTGGTCTAGCTTCAGATGAAACAGATAATTTCTTTCTTCCTTTTGCTCTTCTACGTGCTAAAACTTTTCTACCATTAGCAGAAGCCATTCTCTCTCTGAAACCATGTTTGTTTCTTCTCTTTCTTTTCGATGGTTGATACGTTCTTTTTGGCATTACCTGTATTTTTTAATATCTAATTAATTTACTAGCTCTAAAATTGCCTTTTAAAAGCGAGTGCAAATATACAACTGTTTTTATTTTAAGCAAACACATTTTTTAAATTTTTTAAAAAATTTTTATCCTTTTAAAAAATGATAGGTATACAAAATGTTTTTAGGTTTTTTATTTGTGAGAAAAGTTAGAGTTAGTACTTTTGCTCAAACCTAAAATCAACATGCACAATACTAAATACGTTTTTGTAACAGGAGGCGTAACTTCATCCTTAGGAAAGGGAATTATAGCAGCTTCTTTAGCAAAATTATTACAAGAGAGAGGCTTTTCTGTAACTATTCAAAAATTAGATCCATATATTAATATTGATCCTGGAACTTTAAATCCTTACGAACATGGAGAATGTTATGTAACAGATGATGGTGCAGAAACAGATTTAGATTTAGGGCACTATGAACGTTTTTTAAACATACCTACATCTCAAGCTAATAATGTAACCACAGGTAGAATCTATCAATCTGTAATTGATAAAGAAAGAAGAGGCGATTTTTTAGGTAAAACAGTACAAGTAATTCCTCATATTACAGATGAAATAAAATATAGAATTCAGCTTTTAGGTGAAACTGGTGAGTATGATATTGTAATTACAGAAATTGGTGGAACAGTAGGTGATATTGAATCTTTACCTTATGTAGAATCTGTTCGTCAAATGTTGTGGGAAAAAGGTAAAGAAAATGCTATTGTAATTCACTTAACATTAGTTCCTTATTTAGCTGCTGCTGGTGAACTAAAAACAAAACCTACACAACATTCTGTAAAAAGTTTAATGCAAAGTGGAGTTAGTCCAGATATTTTAGTGTGTAGAACAGAACACGAAATTTCTGATGACATTAAACGTAAATTAGCATTATTTTGTAACGTTAAAAAAGAAGATGTTATCCAATCTATTGATGCAGAAACTATTTATGATGTTCCTAACTTAATGTTACAAGAAGGTTTAGATGATGTTGTTTTAAAGAAATTACATCTAAAATCTAAGAAAAAAATTGCCTTAAAAAAATGGAATGAATTCTTAACAAAACATAAAAATCCAAAATCTAAAGTTGAAATTGCTTTAGTTGGTAAATATATTGAGTTACAAGATTCTTACAAATCTATTACAGAAGCTTTTATACACGCAGGCTCTTCTAACGAAACTAAAGTAAAAGTAAGATGGATACATTCTGAAAGCCTTACACCAAATAATTATGAAGAAAAATTAAAAGGTGTAAATGGTGTTCTAGTAGCACCTGGTTTTGGTGATAGAGGAATAGATGGTAAAATAAAAGCAGTGCAATATGCAAGAGAAAATAAGATACCGTTTTTAGGTATTTGTTTAGGTATGCAAATGGCTGTTATAGAGTTTTCTAGAAATGTGCTAGGCTTGGTTGATGCTTTTTCTAGTGAGATGAAACCAAATTGTAAAAACCCTGTCATTAACTTGATGGAAAGTCAAGAAGATGTTACTCAAAAAGGAGGCACCATGCGTTTAGGAGCTTGGAAATGTAATTTATTAGAAGGTTCTAAAGCCCAAAAAGCTTATAAAATAGAATCTATTTTTGAACGTCACAGACACAGATACGAGTTTAATAGCGAGTATAAAGATCAAATAGAATTAAAGGGAATGAAAGCTACAGGATTTAATCCAAGAACTGGGTTAGTAGAAATTGTAGAAATTCCTTCACATCCTTGGTTTGTTGGTGTACAATATCACCCAGAATATAAAAGTACTGTTTTAAAGCCTCACCCTTTATTTGTAGATTTTATTAAAGCTGCTTTAAAACAATCTAAAAAGTAATTTATAAAATTGTCATTTTTAGTATCAATAATTCAATTACTTATTTTTTTAGTGTTTTTGAATGTACTAAAATGACATTTGAAATTTAGGAATACTATTTGAACTACTAACAAGTATAAAATTTAAAGCACTAAAAAGAGTATAAAATCTGCTTTTTAACTACATTTGTCGCGTTTTTAAAAAGAAGTTCACTCATTAAAGTGACAAACTGACATTAATTTACACATGGAAAAAAAACCTTTTGATTATAACTCGTTTATTGGTATGATTCTTTTAGGAGCAATTATGCTTTGGTATTTTCAAACCAATAAAACAGAAATTGAACCAGAAAAAACATCTACAGAACAAATTATAGATTCTACAAAAAACAATGTTGTAGAAAATAAAGTAATAGAAAATACGGCAATAGTTCAAAACGACTCTATACAAAATGTTGCTTTAACCAATAAATTTGGTGCTTTTGCATATAGTGCTGTAAATGGTAAAGAAGGGTCTACTACTATAGAAAACAACCTAGTTAAATTAACAGTAGATAATAAAGGAGGTCAAATTTCAGTAGCAGAAATTAAGAATTATCAAACTTATGATTCACTTCCTTTATACATGATAAAAGACAATAATGCATCTTTTAACATCAATTTCGGAACTACAGATAATAGAATTTTAAATACTACTGATTTATTCTTTGAGCCTAATTTAACTCAGAATGGAAAGAATCAAATCTTATCTATGAAATTAAAAGTTTCTGAAACTCAATTTCTAGAATATAGATATGAAATTAAACCAGATGAATATATGGTAGATTTTACTATACGTTCTCAAGGTTTAAATAATGTGTTTAATAGCTCTAATCCTATTAATTTAGATTGGACTTTAAACGGGTACAGACATGAAAAGAGTATTTACACAGAAAATACTATGTATTCTTACTACTACTTTAAAAATGATGATGAAGTAGATTATTTAAATGCTGGTAATACAGAAGTTGTAAATGACTTAGATTGGGTAGCTTACAAGCAACACTTTTTTACATCTAACTTACTAACAGACAAACCTTTTAATAATGCAACTGTAACTTCTACAGATTTAGTAAATGATGAAAAATTAGACACCGTTTTTACTAAAAAATACGAATTAAAAACTCCTTTAGCTTTAACTGCTGGTGAGCTTAATTATAATATGAAATGGTTTTACGGACCAAGTGATTATAACTTATTAAGCAGTGACCAATACAAAGGTACAGATTTAGAAGAAATTGCAGATTTAGGATGGGGTATTTTCGGTTTCTTAAACAGAACTATTTTTTATCCAGTATTTAATTTTTTAAAAGGATTGATGTCTAACTATGGTTTAATTATTATTTTAATGACAATTGTTGTTAGAATTTTAATGTCTCCTTTAGTTTATAAATCTTATGTTTCTAGTGCCAAGATGAAGGTAATTCGTCCAGAATTACAAGCCTTAAATGAGAAATATCCTGGTAAAGAAAATGCCATGAAACGTCAGCAAGAAACCATGGCTATTCAAAGAAAAGCTGGAGTTAGCATGATGTCTGGTTGTATACCAGCATTACTACAAATGCCTATTTTCTTTGCATTATTTAAATTTTTTCCAACAAACATTTCTTTAAGACAAGAAGGGTTTTTATGGGCACCAGATTTATCATCTTATGATGTTATTTTTAATTTACCTTTTGATATTCCATTCTATGGAGATCACGTAAGTTTATTTCCAATATTAGCTTCTGTTGCTATTTTCTTTTACATGAAAATGAATCAAAGCCAGCAAATGAGTATGCAAGCACCTCCACAAGAAGGTATGCCTGACATGAGTAAGATGATGAAATATATGATTTACTTATCTCCTATTATGATGTTGGTATTCTTTAACAGATATGCTAGTGGATTAAGTTTATACTATTTTGTATCGAATTTATTAACGATAACAATTATGTTAGTGATTAAAAATTATGTAATTGATGAAGATAAAATTCATGCTCAAATAGAAGAAAACAAAAAGAGACCAGAAAAGAAAAAGAGCAAGTTTAGACAAAGAATAGATGAAGCTATGAAACAAGCTCAAGAGCAACAAGCAAGACAAAAAAAATAAGCTAGAAGCTTTAATAATACATAAAAAACCCAAACTAAATTAGTTTGGGTTTTTTATGTATTAAAATATGTATTTTTCTAAAATTTAATTGAAAAGTTCTTTGCTATCAATTTCTAAAGAAGCTAAAAAACCTGAAGCTTTAACAATATCATTATGTAAAACTCTATCTTCATTAACAATAGTTACTTCTGTTCTAAATAATTGAATTATTGATTCTAAAAAAGGTGAACTTTTTGCTTTCATAAAACTTAGAGCTTGAGAGGCTGTAAATAACTCTATTGCTAAAATGGTTTGTAAATTATCTACCACTTTTTTACATTTAGTTGCAGCATTAGCACCCATAGACACATGATCTTCTTGCCCATTACTAGACTCTATAGAATCTACACTAGCAGGTGTTGCATATTGCTTGTTTTGACTAACAATACTAGCAGCTGTATATTGTGGAATCATAAAACCAGAATTTAAGCCAGGATTAGAAACTAAAAACGGAGGCAAATGTCTATGACCAGAAACCAATTGATATGTTCTACGTTCAGAAATATTACCTAATTCTGACAACGCAATTGCTAAAAAATCTAAACCCAAAGCTAAAGGTTGTCCATGAAAATTTCCTCCAGAAATTATTTCATCTTCATCTACAAAAATGTTTGGATTATCTGTAACTGAGTTGATTTCTGTTAAAAAAGTTTTTGTTACAAATCGGATAGTATCTTTACTTGCTCCATGAACTTGTGGCATACATCTAAAAGAATATGGATCTTGAACATGCTGTTTTTCTTGAGAAATGAGTTCACTATTTTCTAAAAAATCTTTTATTCTTTCTGCAGTTTTTAACTGTCCATTATGTGGCCTAGCTAAGTGTATAAGCTCATTAAAAGGCTCAATTCTTCCATCAAAACCCTCTAAAGAAAGTGTACCAATTACATCTGCTAAATAAGATAATTTATGAGCATTAAGTAAACAATGTATACCATAAGCAGACATAAATTGAGTACCATTTAACAAGGCTAAACCTTCTTTTGATTGTAAATTAATTTTATCCCAAGTAAAAATATGCAATAATTTTTCTGCAGAAATTTTTTCATTTTTATAATACACTTCTCCTAAACCAATTAGAGGTAAAGACAAATGTGCTAAAGGCGATAAATCTCCTGAAGCCCCTAGAGAACCTTGTGTATAAACAACAGGAACTATATTATGATTATAAAAGTCTATAAGTCTTTGCACAGTAGCTAATTGCACTCCAGAATTACCATAACTTAAAGACTTTATTTTAAACAATATCATCAACTTTACTATTTCTTGTGGCACTTCATCACCTGTTCCACATGCATGACTCATCACTAGATTTTCTTGAAGCTTTTGCAGATTTTCTTCACTTATTTTAACATTATACAAAGCTCCAAAACCAGTGTTAATTCCGTAAATAGGTTTCGAAATCGATTTCGTCTTGTGATCTAAATAAGCTCTACATTTTTCTATTTTTTGAATAGCTGATTCAGATAATGCAATTTGTTTATCATTTATAATAATAGACTGAATATCAGATAAATCTAAAGGTTGATTATCTATATAGTGTATAGAATTCATAAGTTGATTTGATTGAGTGTCAAATGTCTACATTCATTATTTGATTTGCAAATGATTTTAACAATTTTTATGCTTATGAATCCTTTATATTTGCATCGATTTTAAAAATATATAATGAAAAATCTAGCTATTCTACTTATTAGTATGTTAATCATGGCTTCTTGCAGTCAAGAACATAAAAAAGACTATGTTACTTTACAAGGTAAACTTTTAAATAACAAAGATTCTGTTATTACCATATCTAATAGACAAGGTGTTGTAAAGAAAATTACTTTAGATGAAAATGGTAATTTTAAAGATACTTTACAATTAAAATCTGATAAACCAGAAATTTATAATTTTTCTGTAAATCCTGGTAAAGCTGCACCAATCTATTTAAAAAATGGTTTTGATATTACTTTAGAAGGTAACTCAGATAATTTTATGAATAGCTTTAAATATTCTGGTGAAGGAGCATCTAATAGTAATTTTATTGTTGCTCAAATTAAAAAGAATCAAAGCATAAAAGACATACAAACCATTTTAGATTTAGAGCAATCTGAATTTGATAAAAAAATTAATACCTTAAAAAAAGAATACGATAGTATTTTAAATTCTTATGATAATTTAGATAGTACATTATATGCTGGCATGAACAAACAAAACAGCCAATTGATTACTTATTTTAAAAGTATTTATGACCAAAATTTAAGAATGGGTAAAGGTAGACCATCACCAACATTCAATAATTATTTAAATGTAAAAGGTGGTACTAAATCATTATCAGATTTTCAAGGCAAATATGTTTACATAGATGTATGGGCAACTTGGTGTGGTCCATGTGTTGTACAATTTCCTTACTTGAAAGAGTTAAAGAAAGATTACAAAAACAAGAACATTGTATTTGTTGGTATTTCTACAGACGAAGCTAGAAGAAATGGTGGATCTTGGGAAGCTGCTGAAACAAAGTGGAGGAATTTTGTAAAAGAAAAAAACTTAGGAGACATACAATTATGGTCTGGTAAAGATTATTCTTTTCAACAAGCTTATGAAATTACTGGAATACCTAGATTTATTTTAATAGATCCAAAAGGTAATATTGTTGATGCTAATGCTCCAAGACCTTCAGATCCAGCATTAAAACAACTTTTAAACTCTTTAAATATTTAAGATTTTAGAAACCTAAAGAACCAATTAATTTACTACCAAGTCTTAAAAAAGCATTTAAGAAAATTATAAAAGCAATAAAAAATAACATTACCATTCCAAAATCAAAGAATGAATTAATATCGTTTAATTCAATCATATGCTTTCCTGTCTTTATTACAATGAATGTTGTGATTACAAAAAGGATGAACTGTTGGATTGTACTTTTATACATAATATTAGGGTTTTAAGTTAAATACACTACAAAGTTCAACTTTTTATAGCATCAATTAAGAAATATTAGACGAACAGTTCTATTCTGTAGTTAAACCAATTTTTAGCATCGACAAATCTAAAATTCTAAAAATTCTTTAGTAGCAAAAAGAAAAGGTGTAACTCTTTAATTAGAATTACACCTTTTATTTATTGAAATTATTTCTTTGTATCTATTCTTTATATACACCCATATCTGCATACTTATCCATTCTTTTAGCAACTAAATCAGCATCAGATAAATCTTTAAGTTCATTAAAAGCATCAATAATTTGATTTTGAACAGCTTTAAAAGCTCCTTCTCTATCAGAATGTGCTCCTCCAATTGGTTCTTTAATAATACCATCAATTAGCTTTAACTTTTTCATATCTGTACCTGTTAATTTTAAAGCCTCTGCTGCTTGCTCTTTAAACTCCCAGCTTCTCCATAAAATAGAAGAACAAGATTCTGGAGAAATAACTGTGTACCAAGTATTTTCCATCATGTACACTCTATCTCCTACTCCAATTCCTAATGCACCTCCAGAAGCTCCTTCACCAATTACAATAGTAATGATAGGGGTTTTTAAACGTGTCATTTCAAAAATATTTCTTGCAATAGCTTCTCCTTGACCTCTTTCTTCGGCTTCTAAACCAGGGTATGCACCAGGTGTATCTAACAATGTTACTACTGGTATACCAAACTTTTCTGCCATTTTCATTAAACGTAAGGCTTTTCTATACCCTTCTGGATTTGCCATCCCAAAGTTTCTATATTGTCGAGTTTTGGTGTTATATCCTTTTTGTTGACCAATAAACATAAATGATTGATCTCCAATTTTACCTAAACCACCAATCATAGCTTTGTCATCTTTTACACTTCTATCTCCATGAAGTTCCATAAAGGTATCACCACATATTGCTTTGATATAATCTAAAGTATAAGGTCTATTTGGGTGTCTAGAAAGCTGAACCCTTTGCCAAGGTGTAAGATTTTTATAAATATCTTTTCTAGCAGTGGCTAGTTTTTTTTCTATTTTTTTACATGTAGCAGTTACATCAACATCACTTTCTTCTCCAATAATTTGACATTTTTCAAGCTGATCTTGAAGTTCTTTTATTGGCATCTCAAAATCTAAATATTCCATTTTGCTAAAGTTTTGAATTTGTTGTTTGGACTAACAAACATACTATAAAATTTACTTTTTTTTGTTAAAGAAACTTATTTTTTTGATTTTACTTTTTGTAAAAATTTTTGTTTTAAGGTGGTTTTATTTTTTATGATTCCGTTTAAAAGTACAACACCCAAAACAATACACGCTCCTAAATAAAATTCAGGGTTCATTTTTTCTTTATCTCCAAAAATAAATAATGCTAAAATTATGGCATAAATAGGCTCTAAATTAATAGTTAACATTACAGTATAAGGAGATAAATATTTCATCACTTTTACAGAAGCTATGAATGCATATGCAGTACACACACTACTTAAAATAAATAAGTATATCCAATCTGATTTTGGTAAGTTAAAAAATGCTACACTAAAACTTTGGTTAGAAAAAAGATAACCTGCAACAAACAAAGTTCCAAATAAAAGTTGATAAAAAGAGATACGATTAGCATCATGTTTTTTAATAAAAAGTCCATTTAATACTGCAAAAAGAGATCCTAAAAAAGAGGATATTAATGCATATATAATTCCTAATTTATATTGGCTTTCGAAATTAAAAATGATATATAAGCCTAGAATAACCAATAACCCTAGAATAATCTCTAATGATTTAATTCGTCTTTTAAAAAAAATAGGCTCTATTAATGAAGTAAAAAATGCACCTGTACTCATAGTAACTAAAGCTACTGATACATTAGAAACTTTAATGGCTTTAAAAAAGAAAATCCAATGTGTTGCTATTATTATACCTGTAAATAAAAATTTAACTAGTGCTCTTTTATCAACCAAAAAAGATTTTTTTCTAAGTAAAAAATAAAAGGCAATAAATATAGAAGCTAAGCCCATTCTAAAGAAAACTAAGGGGATTGCATCAATTGAAATTAAAGCTCCTAAAATAGCTGTAAACCCCCAAATAAAAACAATAAGATGGAGTAGTAAATAATGTTTTAATTTACTTTCTTGCATTTAGATACAAATAAATGGCAATACAGCCGAATAAAATATTGGGCACCCAAACGTATAATAATGAATTAACACCAGCTACAGCACCCAATACTTCTGAAATTTTTAGGAAGAAAACATAAATAAACATCATACCAATACCAATTGCTAAATTAATCCCTGTACCTCCTCTTCTCTTTCTAAATGCTAAAGCAACTGCTATGATAGTTAATATATAAGATGCTAATGGTAAACTAGTTCTTTTATGAAATTCTACTAAATATGTATTTAAATTCTTTACACCTCTTTTTCTTGATAATTCTATAAAATCATATAATTCTCCTGAAGGCATTTCTTGAGAAAGTGCAGATTTGTAAATTAAATCTTTTGGTGTAAAATTAAAAACAGTATCAATTTTACTACCTGATGAAATGCTATCTTTTTTATTATCTATAACTCTTAAGCGCCAATTTAAAAGCACAAAATTAGAGTCTTTTACATTATACCTAAAGTTATCAGAAACCAACTTAGATTTTAATTTTAATCCATCATAAACTTCTGAGGTAAAATCATATCCTGAGTTAGATTCTGTATTAAAATTTCTTATATAAATGTAGGTTGTATCAGTAAGCTGAAGGCTAAAATCTGTTACAAAACGCATTTCATTCTTTCTATTCTTTTTAATGTATTCTAACTCAAATGCTTTTCTTACTTTACTACTTTCTGGTACTACAAAATGATTCATTACTAAAGATAACAATGTTACTAAAGTTGCACCCATAAAATAAGGATATAAAAATCTTGTAAAGGAAACTTTTGCATTTGTTATAGCAATAATCTCTGTATTATTAGAAAGTTTTGAGGTAAATAAAATTACAGCAATAAATAATGCCAAAGGCATAAAAGTATTTGCATAGTAAATGATAAAATTTTTATAATATTCATCTACCACTTGATAGAATCCTAAATCTGGATTCTCTAGAAAATTATCAATTTTTTCTGCGATATCTATAGCAATAGCAATAGGTATTAAGATTAATAAGGTAAAAAAGAATGTTACCAAAAATCGTTTTAATATGTACCAATCTATAATTTTCAAATTACAAACGTTTATCCATTTGTTTTACCATTTTATCTTTCCATTCTCTAAAATCTCCTGCTAAAATATGCTTTCTTGCTTCTCTAGTCAACCATAAATAAAATCCTAAATTATGGATAGACGCAATTTGTTTACCTAACATTTCTTTAGCAGCAAACAAGTGTCTTAAATATGCTTTAGAATATAATGTATCTACATAAGTAATACCCATTTCATCAATAGGAGAAAAATCTTTTTCCCATTTTTTATTTTTGATATTTATAGTTCCATGAGCTGTAAATAACATACCATTTCTTGCATTTCTGGTAGGCATAACACAGTCAAACATATCAATCCCTAAAGCAATATTTTCTAGGATGTTTATTGGAGTTCCAACACCCATTAAATAACGAGGTTTATCTTCTGGTAAAATTTCTGTAACTACCTCAGTCATAGCGTACATTTCCTCTGCTGGTTCACCAACAGAAAGACCTCCAATTGCATTGGCTTGTGCACCAGCATTTGCTATATATTCTGCAGACTGTCTTCGCAAATCTTTATAAGTACTACCCTGCACAATAGGAAAGAATGTTTGTTCATATCCATATTTAAAAGGCAACTTTTCTAAATGATTCATACATCTATCTAACCATCTATGAGTCATATGCATAGAACGTTTTGCATAATTGTACTCACAAGGATAAGGAGTACATTCATCAAAAGCCATAATAATGTCTGCACCAATGGTTCGTTGAATTTCCATCACATTTTCTGGAGTAAAAAAATGCGTTGAACCATCTATATGACTCTTAAATTTTACACCTTCTTCATTAATCTTTCTTCTTCCAGAAAGTGAATACACTTGATACCCTCCAGAATCTGTAAGAATATTTCTATCCCAATTCATAAATTTATGTAAGCCTCCTGCTGCTTCTAAAACTTCTAATTTTGGACGTAAGTATAAATGGTATGTATTTCCTAAAATAATATCAGGATTAATTTCATTTTTTAATTCAGTTTGATGTACACCTTTTACAGTACCAACTGTACCAACAGGCATAAAAATTGGTGTTTCAATAACTCCATGATCAGTTTTTATAACACCTGCTCTAGCCTTACTTTTTGGGTCTGTAGATTTTAAATCGAATATCATTGTCGGCAAAGATACCATTTATGTATACAATGAAAAACTAAATTAATCTTAAAGATATCTGCTAAAATCGTCGTTTCTTTTTTGAAGAAAAACCGTTATTTTTCTTTTTATTTTTTGGTGATGACTTTCTAAAAGAAGCACTTTTTTTATTAAAGTCATTTTTACTAGGCGAATGATTTCTTTTAGGTTTTGGTTTTTTTGAAGTCTCTCTAATAACTGAGGCTTCTTCAGTTTTAGATGAAGTAGCTATCATTTTATTAATAACCTTTAACTCATCTTCTGTTAATTCTCTCCAATCACCAGGCTTTAAATTTCCAAGAGTAACATTCATAATTCTAGTACGTTTTAATTTAGTTACTTCATAACCTAAATATTCGCACATCCTTCTAATCTGTCTGTTTAATCCTTGAACTAAGATGATTTTAAAAACTTTTTCTGATAACTTTTCTACTTTACATTTTTTAGTAACTGTCCCTAAAACAGGAATTCCATTACTCATTTTATATATAAATTGATCGTCAATTTTCTTATTAACACTAACAACATATTCTTTTTCGTGATTGTTGCCAGCTCTTAAAATTTTGTTGACAATATCACCATCATTAGTTAAAAAAATTAACCCTTCAGATGGCTTATCTAAACGACCTATTGGAAATAAACGTTGTGGATGATTAATTTGTTTAACTATATTTTTTTTCTCTTTAGAATCAGTTGTAGAAACTATGCCAATTGGTTTATTTAGAGCAATGTAAAGTGTTTTTTGTTTACTTTCAATGGTTTTACCATCAACTTTTACAACATCATTCTCAAAAACTCTATTGCCTAATTGAGTAGATTTTCCATTAATAGTAACCCTTCCTTCTATGATTAATTTTTCAGCATCTCTTCTAGAACACATTCCAGTAGAGCTGATAAATTTATTTAGATTTATAGATTGTTGATTGTTGTTTTCCAAAAAAAATAATTTGAGTAAAAGTAAGAATTCAATTACAATTCTATTGTTCTAAAAGTAAGATTAATTCTGGGTGAATTCACTTTTTTTGTAGGTGGTAATCTATGTAACCAGTTTGTTTGTGTTCCTTCTTTCATTACTAACAAACTCCCATTTTCTAAAAAAACATCAATTCTTTGTTTATTTTTTTTATGCTTAAAAGAAAATTTTCTTTCTGCTCCTAAAGATAAAGAGGCAATAGCCCCATTTTTTTTTAGCATTTTTTCACCATCAGAATGATAAGCCATTCCTTCCTCTCCTGAATGATATAAGTTAAGTAGGCAAGAATTATATGTTTCATTACTTTCTTTTTCTACAATTTCTTTTAATGCTAATAATTCTTTTGTCCAAAGATTTGCTTTTTTTGTGATTTTAGAATAGGTATAGTCATATTCTGAATCACCATACCAAGCTACCTTTCTTTTAGTTATAATTAATTTTCCAAATATTATGGCTTCATCATTTTTCCAATTTATATTTTCTAAAAGAGAATTATAGTAAAAATCACATTGAGTTTTATTTAAAATTTTTCCATGATAATTGGTTATACCATTAAATGGAAGTATATTTTGTATTTTTTCTGAAGAAAATAAGTCCATGAAATAAATATAAATAAAAAAACCTTACAACTATTGTTATAAGGTTTTTGCGGAGAAAGAATAACTAGTTATGATACTATTAATCCACTAATTCTAAATTAAACTTCAATCCATCTGCTATTTTTTTCATATTTGAATATTTAGTTGCCGTATCAAAATATGTGGAAAAATACCAATCATTATGTCCAACTATCCGTTTATAATAAACAGCTCTGCCAAAACTCTCATCAATTGGATTATCTTTTATAAACTTTGACAGAATATCTACATGATAAAGTTTATTTGAAAAATTATCTATGATATATTTCATAAAAATAAAATAGGTCAGGTTAGATTGTAACTTTACTTTAAACTTTTACG
>Ga0228622_1000348_pt1 | contig 27372 bp, 26 predicted proteins | sample 26DmetaG_FD_186035 | JGI IMG/M metagenome (GOLD analysis project Ga0228622, IMG submission 186035) | Seawater microbial communities from Monterey Bay, California, United States - 26D | ecosystem: Environmental > Aquatic > Marine > Coastal | place: USA: California | collected 2016-10-01
CGATAAAAGCGTCTAAAACCGCGTCTGAGATACGGTCGCACACCTTATCTGGATGCCCCTCTGACACGGATTCAGAGGTAAAAATATAGTCTTGTCTTATCATGAAATCGCTCCGATTTGAAAAATCCGCCACGTCAGGAAGCCGTTGTGGCGTATCTCATGGTGGTATTGAAACGTCCCCGGAAGGTCAATTACTGTTTTGACGGCGGCAGATCAAACTGAGCATAAGGATGGCAAACAAAATGGCAAAAACTGTCCAAATTTCAAAGCGGCGATAGAGGGTGGCCGGCGCGGGCTGCGGCACTTGTGCATCGATAAAACCCGCTGTATTCAGACCCAGCTGTTTAAGGCTGCGGCCGTAAGGGTCAATCATTGCGGAAATACCCGTATTGGCCACCCTAATCATCGGCAAGCCCTGTTCAATGCTGCGCATTTTCGCTTGCGCCAAATGCTGCTGTGGCCCGGCAAAGCCGCCAAACCAGGCATCATTGGTCAATAGCAGCAAAATTGCCGCTTCTTGTGACGCGAAAGAGACATCTTGCGGGAACACGGCCTCGTAACAAATCAAAGGCACAACGGCCCCCAATGGCGCTATATTTATCCGTTTCGGGCCCTCGCCAGCGGCAAAGCCGGTTCCAAATAAATCAGATGTAAACCCAAGCCCGATCCGGTCTAGCCAATGCTCAAAGGGCAGGTATTCTCCAAACGGCACCAAATGATGTTTGTCATAAACCACTTTGGCAACACCATTTTGATCCATATATACAATTGAATTCAGCACTTTTTCATTTTCAAGTCGCAGCGCCCCCAACAGCAACGCTGTGCCATCTGCTGCCAATGCAATTTGTTCGATCAAAGTTTCAGCATTTTCAAAGCTTACGGGCAGAGCGCTTTCTGGCCAAACCACAAGATCGACAGACGGCTCTGCAGCTGTAAACTGAAGAGAGCGCTCAAAAAACAGCCGGGCAAAAGCCGGATCCCATTTTTGATGTTGCGGGGCGTTTGGTTGCACCAATCGAACCGTTCGCTCGGTTAAAGCAGATTTTTGCATCGTCAGACGCATATCGCCCCCGATCCAAGCCACTGGCCAAACCCCAACCAAAACCAAAACCATCCAGAAAATTTGTTTTCGTAAAAACAGCCAATGAACGCATGCCGCCCAAAATACGGTGATTACGCTCAGCCCATAAAGCCCGATCCAAGCCGCACTTTGCGCAACCGGCGTGTCGGCCCAAATATATCCCAAAGCCCCCCATGGAAATCCCGTCAGCATATATCCACGCGCCAACTCGAAAAATCCAAGCGCAAATGCCAGACCAAACGGCGTTTGCAGCCGCAGCGCCAGCGCGAAAGCGCAGCCCCAGAAAACCGACAACCCACCGGCAAAAAGAAGAAGAGCAAACGGAGCCATCCAACCATGCGCCGCGCTGTCCACCAGAAATGGCTCTACAATCCAATGCATCGAAACGGTGAAATATCCCATTCCAAGAGACCAGCCGCGTTCAAAGGCTTGCCGCAGCGAGGCATTTAAAGATTGATGCGTTTCCAGCCAAAAAACAGCAAGTAAAGACAGCAGAGCAAGCGGCCAAAGAGACACGGGCGGTTGACCAAGCGCCAGCCCAACCCCCAAAAGAAACACCACCAAAAGCCGCCCAGAAAGCCTGCTTCCCAGCCTCATCGCAGGATCATTCTGCGGCTTGAGCCACATTCGGCAAACGCACCCGCAAGCGTTTAATGCGGCGTGGATCCGCGTCAAAAATTTCAAACTCTACGCCTTGCGGGTGTAAAATTACTTCGCCACGCGCCGGCACGCGGCCCGCTAACATAAACACCAACCCGCCAAGCGTTTCGATCTCTTCGCCGTCGATTGTATCATCGCGGGTTAGATCAAGCCCAGTTTCCGCGCAGAAATCTTCCATCGGTGTTTTGGCCAAGGCCAGATAATATCCCGGCTTCAACAAGGTCCAGAAGCTATCTTCTTCCAAATCATGTTCATCTTCGATATCGCCGATGATCTGCTCAATCAGATCTTCGATCGTTACCAACCCATCAACCCCACCATACTCATCGATCACCAAAGCCATATGGCGTCGCTCGGTTTGCATTTTCGTAAGCAAAACACCAATGGGCATCGATAAAGGCACGTATAGAAGCGGGCGCAGCATTGGCGCCAATTCAAACTCGTCTGAAAGCGCATCAAATCCATATTTCAGCGCGAAATCTTTTAGATGCGCCATCCCGACCGGGGTGTCCAAAGTGCCGCTGTAAACGGGCAATCTGGTCAAACCGCTATCGCGAAACACTGCTGCAAGATCATCACGGGAAATGGTGTCAGACACCGAAACAATCTCAGCTTTGGGGATTGCCACATCCTCTACGCGTTTGCGGCGCAAATTCATCATGCCAATATGATCGGGCTGGCGGATTAAACTTTGCGTTTGGGAGGCGCCCACCTGTTCATGTCGCGCGCCCTCGCGATCACCGCGGCCAAATCTGAACCAATTCCAAAAACCTTTATCTTGCCTGAAAGGCTGCGCGCTTTGCGCCGCCCTAGCAGATCCGTCGCTATCGTCCATAACTCTCTTTCAAAAAGGCACCTAGGCCTTGGTTATCTCTTTATATGGGTTATTCACACCCAGTTTGCCAAGTATTTCAATTTCTAAACCCTCCATGAGCGTGGCATCTAAGTCACGCTTATGATCATATCCCAGCAAATGCAGCATAGAATGAACCAGTAAATGCAAAATGTGATCGGAAAATGCCAAGCCCGCCGCATCTGCCTCGGACCGACAGGTTGAATAAGATAAGGCGATATCACCCAAGCTTAGATCATCAGCCACTTGATCAATCGGGTTTGGATCTGCTCCATCTTTCAGTGCTGCGCGTTCTTGGCTGGGCCAGCTTAAGACGTTTGTTGCTTTGGCAGTTTCTCGAAAATCACCGTTGAGCTGGGCAATGCGCGCATCATCACAGGCCAAGATATCAACCTCAAACTGTGCCGCCCAAAGGTTAAAATGTGCTAGCACCGCCCGCAAAGCCTTCACGCTTAACCGCTCAAGCTCTGCCTGCTGCCAGCGGCGATCCTCGATTAACACCTCAATCTTCATGAAGCGCGATCCGCTCCAGCGCGCCGCTGTGGCTTCTGTGCAGCTTCCGGATCTTGATCATATGCATCAATAATCGCTGCCACCAAAGGATGCCGGACCACATCTTTGGAGGAAAAATAATTAAAGCTGATCTTCGGGATGTGCCTCAATAAACGCTCAGCATCAGCCAAGCCTGACGTGACGCCCCGGGGCAAATCCACCTGCGAACGGTCTCCGGTGATCACCATCCGCGACCCTTCTCCAAGGCGCGTTAAAAACATCTTCATCTGCATAACGCTGGTGTTTTGCGCCTCGTCCAGAACCACGAAAGAATGGGCGAGCGTGCGCCCGCGCATAAAGGCAAGCGGCGCGATTTCAATACGTTTTTCTTCGATCAGCTTGGCCAATTGCTTGCCGGGCAAGAAATCATTCAAGGCATCATAAAGCGGCTGCATATAAGGATCGACTTTATCCTTCATATCCCCCGGCAAATATCCAAGCTTCTCTCCGGCTTCAACGGCGGGACGGCTTAGCACAATACGATCCACTTCACCTGAAATAAACTTAGTAACCGCCACTGCAACCGCCAGATATGTTTTACCGGTTCCCGCCGGCCCAATCCCGAACGCCAATTCATTTTTCATCAAAGATTCAACATAGGCTTTTTGCGCCGCCGTCCTTGGCTCGACGGGTTTTTTGCGGGTTTTGATCTCAAGCTTGGCACCCGTGAAAAGTTCCATTTGGGGCAGTTCTTTTGCTTCAATGCCCGCCGCCAATCCATCACTCATACGGATTTCACGGTCAACATCCCCTGGGTCAACGCTGCGACCACCCTCTAGCCGCTGATAAAGGCCCCGCAAAACAGACAGCGTATTTTCGCGCGCCTCCTCTTCCCCGAAAACAACCAATTCATTGCCGCGGCGAATGATCTGCACTGCCATTTTCTGTTCGATATCTGCTAGATTTCTGTCAAATTCACCGCATAGGTCGATCAGCAATCGATTATCGGGAAATTCCACAAGGCTTTGCGGCGGTTGTCCGCCTTCGGTCGGGGTAGAAAACAATCCTGACGCCACATATTACTCCTAAATAACTTTCTAAAACCCTGCCAAGAGCGGCTTTAGAACGCAAGCGCATCTGGCGCTTTGCGATCAATTAAAACCAAAAATACGGGATATACTGCCAATAGAACGCTCAAATTGGGCCGCAAAGGGCTAAACACAGGCTGTGTCAGCACCGCGCGCTTGGCTGATCATAGCAATTCACCGGTTAAAGAATTGGTCAGGCTTTCTACGATCCGGACCTGGCGCAATTCACCTATCGCAACATCCGGCGCGTAAGCATGGACGGCATGCAGATGCTCTGATTTACCGACCATTTGCCCCGCATCGCGGCCCGCTTTTTCAAACAACACCGAAACCTCGCGCCCAACCATGCGTTTTTGTAAGCTGCGCTGCTGCGACCAAAGCAGCTCTTGCAAGCGATGCAAACGCTCTGTTTTTACGGCTTCTTCTACTTGTGGGCGTTCCGCGGCGGGCGTTCCCGGGCGGGTGGAATATTTGAAAGAATAAGCCTGCCCGTATTCGACGGCGCGCACCAAATCCATCGTGGCCTGAAAATCTTCTTCGGTTTCTTCGGGAAACCCGACGATAAAATCCCCCGAGAGTAAAATATCGGGGCGCGCCTTACGGAGCTTTTCAATCACCTGCAAATAACTTTCCGCGGTATGGGCGCGGTTCATCCGTTTCAGAATTTTATCCGAGCCCGATTGCACCGGAAGATGCAAATAGGGCATCAGTTTTCGGCAATTGGCATGCGCCTCAATCAGCGCATCGCTCATGTCATTTGGGTGGCTGGTGGTAAAGCGGATCCGCTCCAATCCATCGATCTCATCCAAGGCCCAAATCAACTGCGCCAAACTCCAGCTGGCCCCTTCAACACCTTCGCCGTGATAGGCATTCACATTTTGGCCCAATAAGGTGATTTCGCGCACCCCGCGCTCAACCAATTCTTGAGCCTCGCGCAAGATCCGCGCCGCTGGCCGAGAGACTTCGGCCCCGCGGGTATAGGGCACCACGCAAAAGGCACAGAACTTATCACAGCCCTCTTGCACGGTTAAAAACGCAGCGGGTGCGCGGCGGGTTTTAGGCCGCTCTTTTAGAACTTCGAACTTATCCTCTGTCGGAAACTCGATATCAATCGCTTTGCTGCCCTGCCCCGCTTGGGCCTCCAATGCAGCCAAATTATGGTAGCTTTGCGGCCCAACCACCAAATCCACCATCGGCTGGCGCCGCATAATTTCTTCGCCTTCCGCCTGCGCCACGCATCCCGCCACGCCTATTTTCAAATCAGGCTTTTCATCTTTCAACGGTTTGAAACGACCAAGCTCCGAATAGATTTTTTCAGCGGCTTTCTCGCGAATATGGCAAGTATTCAGCAAGATCATATCCGCATCATCCGGCGTTTCGGTCTCAACATAGCCAGAGCGGCCCAAGGCCTCTACCATACGCTCGCTATCGTAGACATTCATCTGACAGCCATAGGTTTTTACGAACAGTTTTTTTGGCGCGCTCATTGCTTAGCCCTCTAGCCTTGGAATAGAGGCAGCAGATACACTGATTTTAGGCGCTTTTGCAATGCGCTGTTTCCGCGCTTTCCATGAAGCGCAGGGAAAAATAACGCAGCCCTAAAAAATTAAGACGGTTTTGCCGTGATATCCTTGCTCCGGGCGCTGCGGCGGCTATAGATTTTCCGGTTGTGGCATTCCAAGTACGTGAAATCCGCCATCGACGCGTATGATTTCGCCCGTTGTGCAGGCGCCCGCCTCCGAAGCCAGATAGACCGCCGTACCGCCCACCGCCTCTAAAGTTGCGTTAGAGCCAAGCGGGGCATTACCATCGGTGAATTTATAGGTTTTGCGCGCCCCACCAATCGCGGCACCAGCCAAGGTTTTCATCGGGCCGGGTGATATCGCGTTCACCCGAATACCATCCGGGCCCAGATCATTCGCGAGATATCGCGTGCTGGCTTCCAGCGCGGCTTTGGCCACGCCCATCACGTTATAAAATGGCGTGACGCGATTAGAACCTTGATAGGTCAAGGTCAGCAAAGAACCGCCTTTGTCCTGCATCAGCGGATGCGCCCGCCGGGCCACTTCGATAAAGGAATATGCCGAAATATCCAACGAATTCTTAAAATTTTCGCGCGAAGTGTTGATAAACCGGCCCGTTAATTCGTTTTTGTCGGAAAAGGCAATGGCATGCACCAAGAAATCAAGCTGGCCCCAACGCGCTTCAATTGCGGCAAAGGCGCGATCCAGCGAGTGATCATCGGTCACATCAACATCCACCATGAAATCGCTACCAACGCTTGCGGCAAGTGGCGCGAGGCGCTTGCCAAAGCCCTCTCCTTGATAGGTAAAGCCTAGCTCTGCGCCCGCATCTGCCATCGCTTTGGCAATGCCCCAAGCGATCGAGCGCTCATTGGCAACGCCCATGATCAGGCCTCGTTTTCCCTTTAGCAAATCTGACATTTCATCACCCGTGATATTTGCTCATGATCATTGATCCATTGGTGCCACCAAACCCAAAAGAATTGGTCATCACCGAATCCAGCTCCGCATTTTCGACCAGATCAGTTACGATTTCGCCCGCATGGATCGCGGGATCTAAGCGATCCACATTGATCGATGGGATTAAGAAATCATGTTCTAAGGCCAATAAACAATAAATCGCCTCTTGCGCGCCCGTGGCGCCTTGGCTGTGGCCTGTCATCGATTTGGTAGATGAAATAGGGGGCGTGCTGCCTTCGCCGAAAACCCGGCGCACCGCTTCAACTTCCCCCACATCACCAACCGGGGTTGAGGTGCCATGGGCGTTGATATAGCCGATGGCGCGGCCTTGAGGCAAAGTGTCAAGCGCCATCCGCATGGCCCGCTCACCGCCCTCGCCCGAGGGGGCAACCATGTCATGACCATCTGATGTTGCGCCATATCCAGTAATTTCGGCATAGATCTTTGCACCGCGGGCTTTGGCATGACCGAGCTCTTCTAAAACCAGCATTCCGCCGCCGCCGCCGATCACGAAGCCATCGCGATCCGCATCAAAGGCCCGCGACGCTTTTTCAGGCGTGTCATTATATTTGCTCGACATCGCGCCCATCGCGTCAAACAAGCAAGAGAGGGTCCAATCCAGCTCTTCCCCGCCGCCTGCAAACATCACATCTTGCTTGCCAAGCATGATTTGCTCGGAAGCATTACCAATACAATGCAGCGAAGTTGAACACGCAGATGTAATCGAATAATTCACCCCTTTGATCTTAAACGCCGTCGACAGATTAGCAGAAATCGTGGATGACATGCATTTGGGCACGGCAAATGGACCGATCCGTTTTGGGGCTCCAGAGTTCAACACCACCTGATGCGCCGTGAGCATTGCGCTGGTCGAGGGGCCGCCGGACCCGGCCACCAATCCGATGCGCGGATGCGAGATTTCCTCAAGGGTCAACCCCGCATCTTCAATGGCTTGCTGCATCGCAATATAGGCATAGGCAGCGCCGCGCCCCATAAAACGTAGGGTTCGCTTATCAACATGATCCGCAACATCCAACTTGACATCGCCAGCAATTTGGCTGCGAAACCCATGCTCTTGCATCGCTGCATTTGCCGTGATCCCGGATGTTCCAGCTTTCAGGCTGGCCAGCACCTCTTGGGTGTTATTGCCGATAGACGACACAACGCCCATGCCGGTCACCACAACTCTGCGCATCGATATTCTCCTTAAGTTTTCAAAATGACATCAAGTTTCGGACAAGGCGACTTTCATGTCTTTGACCTGATAGATGACTTCCCCGTCGGCTTCAACGCGTCCGTCAGCCACGCCCATCGTCAAGCGCCGCGTCTGAATGGCTTTTGAAAATGAAACAAAATATTTCAGCATTTTACGATCTGGCCGCACCATCCCGGTTAGTTTCACTTCGCCCACGCCCAAGGCATATCCGCGCCCCTGCCATCCGCGCCAGCCCAGATTGAACCCGGTGAGTTGCCACAACCCATCCAGACCTAGGCAGCCAGGCATAATCGGGTTTTTCGGAAAATGGCAGTCAAAAAACCATAAGTCCGGCTTAATATCAAACTCTGCCACTACATGGCCTTTACCATACTCTCCGCCATCTTCAGAGATGTCGGTGATCCGATCCATCATCAACATCGGAGGCTCAGGCAATTGCGCGTTGCCTTCGCCAAACAACTCGCCCCGCGCACATTTCAGCAGATCATCACGATCAAACTGGGTTGGGAAATTCGCCATACTGACCCTCAATATTTTTGTTATTTTGAGACCTATGTAGCATTGCGACAAACCGGCTTGCAAGTCTTGGCGCCAAACATCGCGCTGCGCAGAATTAAAAACATTGAACTTCGTGCCAGAAGCACCATATACTGGGCGCTAATGATCGGGTGAAACGATGACAACAGCCTCTTACAACAGGGCCAGCGGATGGCTCGCCTCAGCAGGACTGCGACCAACTCGGCAGCGTATGGCGCTGGCGGACGTGCTTGTGGGGGATGGTGGCCACCGCCATGTGACTGCCGAAAGCTTGTTTGAGCGGGTAAAAGATGCCGGCGACAAAGTGTCCCTTGCAACGGTTTACAATACGCTGGGCGCGTTTTGCGATGCGGGCTTGATGCAAGAAATCACGGTAGATGGATCAAAAAGCTACTTTGACACGAACACCCATGAACATCCACATTTCTTTTGGGAAGACACGGCAACCTTATCCGATGCCCCCGCAGAGCAGCTGCAAATTTCGCAATTGCCAAACGCACCAGATGGCGCTGAAATCGTTTCGGTCGATGTGGTGATACGTTTGCGCAAAAAAACCATACTCAAACCGTAAAAGAGCTGTGATGCGTGCAATGGCCTATAGCAGGTTCGGGCCTGCGCCCAACGTTCTTGCGCTGAACACCCTAGTGTCCACCCCGCCAGCAGATGGAGAAGTGCGGGTCAAACTGGCTTATTCGGGCGTCAACCCTTCAGATGTGAAAGCCCGTGCCGGCGCCAGACCAGGAGTGGTGAAACCCGCCTTCGATCTGATTACGCCGCATTCTGACGGCGCGGGCATTATCACAGATCTCGGCGCAGGCGTCAGCAAAGAGCGGTTGGGAGAGCGGGTTTGGATTTGGAACGGGCAATGGGCGCGGGCCCATGGCACTGCGGCCGAGTATATCACGCTTCCGGCAACACAGGCGGTGGCGCTGCCCGAAGGGATCAGTTTGCAAACCGGCGCAGTCTTAGGAATTCCTGGCCTTACCGCAGCGCATTGCGTGCTTGGCGGCGGCGCTGTGGCCGGAAAAACCCTGTTGATTTCCGGTGCAGGCGGCACGGTTGGACATCTTGCCGTTCAACTGGCGAAAGCCGGCGGTGCCCGCGTTATCGCAACGGCTTCACCGCCCCATTTTGAGCGCGTTTTGGCCGCCGGCGCGGATCATGTGTTTGATTATAAGGCCCCCGATCTTGATCTAGAAATCAAAGCGTTATGCAGCGCAGGCATTGATCGCGCCATAGAGCTTGAATTCGGGCTGAATGCACCGCTTTTGGCCGATGTTATGCGGCCCGAAGGCGTCATCTCAGTTTATGGATCTGCGCTGGATATGAATCCCAGCTTGCCCTTTGGTCAATTTTTATTCAAAGCCCTTAAAATTGATATCGCTCTCATATACATTCTAAATGAAACCGATCGTCAAAACGCGATAGACAGCTTGCATAAAGCCTTAATCGCAGGGGATTTACTGCCTCAAATTGATCAGATCTATCCTTTGGAAGACTGTGCATCGGCGCATCAGCACGTTGAACGCGGTGGCCGGCGCGGCGCGGTACTGTTGGAAATTAAATAACAAAAAAGCTGCCCCCCCTTTCGTCGGCAATGCTCTTATGAGCAATGAAGCGCTGCGCCGAGTATCCAGCCGGCTATAAAGATCAAACTGAAATAGGTTTTGGGCTTTTCAGACAGCGCCGCGCATGCCAGTTTGTTGCGAGTATAAGGATCCCAACATGCCCATCACAACCTGTGTTTTCGATGCCTATGGCACTTTATTTGACGTCGCCGCCGCCGCCCGGCTTGCCGCGCAAGAAGGCCATGACACCGCCTTAGCAGATCAATGGCAAAAGCTTGCGGAAATCTGGCGCGACAAACAGCTGCAATACACTTGGCTAAGAGCAATCACGCAGGAACATTGTGATTTTTGGCAGGTCACGCAAGATGGGCTTGATTTTGCCCTCGAAGCCCTATCGCTTGATAAAAATGATGCGCGACGCGAACGACTTTTACAGCTTTATTGGGAATTACAAGCCTATGACGAAGTGCCCGATATGCTGTTTCGCCTAAAGGAAATGGGGATGAAAACCGCCATTTTATCAAATGGATCCCCTGCTATGCTCGACGCAGCTGTGGCTTCCGCAGGATTGGGCGGATATCTCGACGCTATTTTATCGGTTGAACGCGTTGGCGTTTTCAAACCAAACAGCCGCGTCTACGATCTGGTTGGGCAACATTTCAACTGCGTTTCACAAGAGGTTTTATTCGTCTCGGCAAATGGCTGGGATGCCGCAGGTGCCACCGGATACGGATTTGAAACAGCCTGGGTCAATCGAAACAATATTCCGCTGGATCGGCTTCCCCACAGGCCAAAGCATAGGCTAAATACATTGCATTCTTTGCCAAAACTGGCGCAAAGCTGATGCCACGTTTTATCAGCTCAGATGGTCTGTCGCTTTTTTACAGCGATACAGGCCATGGTCGGCCTTTACTTTGCCTGTCCGGCCTAACGCGCAATTTAGATGATTTTGATTTTGTCAGCCCGCATCTGTCGATGTTTCGGCTGATTAAGCTCGATTATCGAGGTCGAGGCCGTTCAGATTGGGCGGCAGATTACAAAACTTACATGGTGCCGCGCGAAGCTGCGGATGCGCTTGAACTGCTCGACCATTTGAAAATTGATAAAACCGCAATTCTGGGAACATCACGGGGTGGTATTATTGCGATGTATCTTGCCCATATCGCCAAAGACCGCCTCAGGGCCGTGGCGCTCAACGATATTGGTCCAGAATTGCAGCCAAATGGCTTGAACGATATTCTTGCCTATTTGGGCCGCCCGCCCGCCGCAAAAACGCTGGAAGACGCAGCCCGGATGCGTGCAGCCCACAGCCCGGGGTTTGAGCATGTGCCTATAGAACGCTGGCGCGCCGAAGCGGCCAATCTTTACGCAGAAACCCCGCTTGGATTGGACCTTCGCTATGATTCAAAGCTGCGCGATGCAGTGATTGAGCAACAAGCCGCAATGCCCAACCCCGACCTTTGGCCCCTTTTTAAGGCTTTAGACGGTCTGCCTTTGGCTTTAATTCATGGTGTGAATTCAGACCTTCTAAGCGCAGCAGCGGTAGAAAAAATGCAGGCATATCGGCCCGATATGATTTTGGCTAAAGTCCCGAACCGAGGGCATATTCCCTTTCTAGATGAACCCCAAGCGCTGGACGCGTTGCACAAATGGAGCAAGTTGATAGAAAATGGACCTTGATCTTATCAAAGCTGCCGCGGGGCGCCTGCGTGGCCATGCGCGCGAAACGCCGTTGCTCAACTCACCCTTTTTAGATGAGATCGCCGGCCGCCCCATCTGGGTAAAAGCTGAATGTTTACAGCATACTGGCAGCTTCAAATATCGGGGCGCATTTGCGGCCATTTCGGCTTTAAGCGAGACCCAACGGCGCAAGGGCGTATTGGCGTTTTCTTCGGGTAACCACGCCCAAGGCGTGGCCCTCGCCGCGAAACAGCACGATACTTCCGCCTTGATCATAATGCCCGAGGATGCGCCACGAATTAAGATCAACAATACAAAAGCCTTGGGCGCTGAAGTGCAGCTTTACGATCGACATAAGGAAAGCCGCGAAGCGATTGGCGCCACTTTGTCCGATCAACGCGGGTTGACCTTGATCAAACCTTATGATGAGCCGCAGGTCATCGCGGGCCAAGGCACGACCGGGCTGGAAATTGCCGATCAATGCGCCGCTTTAAACATAGAGCGCGCCGATGTTCTTGTGTGTTGTGGCGGTGGCGGGCTGACCAGCGGTATCGCACTTGCACTGGCATATGCCGCGCCGCAGATGCAGGTCTTTCCCGTAGAGCCCGAAGGTTTTGATGATACCGCGCGCTCGTTGGCAACTGGCACGCATCAGCATAATGCGCCGGAGGCGCGCGGCATTTGTGATGCTATTGTAACCCCGACGCCGGGCGATCTTACATTTCCAATTTTGCAGCAATATTGCAGCCGAGGGCTTGTTGTCTCTGAAAGACAGGCGCTGGAAGCGATGGCGTTGGCCTATGCGCGTTTGAAAATTATTCTCGAGCCAGGCGGAGCAGTTGCTTTGGCAGCAGCATTATTCAACGCCCCGGAACGCGCGCAGCACCCCGTGATTGCCGTGGCCTCAGGGGGCAATGTTGATACGGAAATGTTCCAAAACGCGTTGCGCCACGCGCCCAGCAGCTAAGCAAGGTAAAAACCAACTGCAGTGCCCTGCGGATATTGAATGATCCAATCAGGAATGTTAGCCCATAATTCAAGCGCTTAAAAAAGAAAAAGCCGGCGCGAGGGGAGTGATGTTGGATGCGTTATGCTGATCTCGAACACATAAAGCTGCATTACCGCGAAGATGGTGATCCAAAAGGGCCGGCTTTGGTCTTTTCAAATTCGCTTGGCACAGATTTACGGCTTTGGGATCCTATTCTGCCTTATCTTCCGAAAGATTTCAGGATTATCCGATATGACAAGCGCGGCCACGGACTGTCCGAATGCCCCTCTGGCCCCTATAGCATGGGCGCGTTAATCCGCGATGCAGAAGCGCTGTTAGACCATTTAAACGTTTCAAATTGCGTTTTTATAGGCCTGTCTATCGGCGGCATGATCGCACAAGGATTGGCCGCCAAGCGTTTGGATCTGGTGCATGCTTTGGTGTTATCAAATACGGGTGCAAAAATCGGAACATCGCAACTGTGGCAGGGCCGTATAAAAGCGGTTGAGCAAGGCGGGATTGAAGCGCTTGAGAGCGCCATTATGGAGCGGTGGTTCAGCGCCGAATTTCGCGCCACACCACAATTGGATTTATGGCGTAATATGCTGATCCGCCAGCCACGTGAGGGCTATATAGGATGCAGCGCGGCGATTGCGGGCAGCGATTTTCTGGCCCCTACTTCTGGCTTGCGATTGCCCTGTCTTGGCATAGCGGGCAGCGAGGATGGCTCAACGCCGCCTGATTTAGTGCGCGAAACAATAAACTTAATCCCCGGCGCGCAATTTCAGCTGATCAAAAAAGCGGGCCATCTTCCCTGCGTTGAGCAGCCTGAAGTTTATGCCAAAATACTGCTCAAGTTTTTGCAAGATGTTGGCTATGCAACCGATAATTAACCCAACGATACAAGCTTGGCTTGCCTTTCAACGCGGCGCAGAAGGCCCATTGGTGCAACACGCGTTGAACCGCGTGAATAAAAAAAGCGATGCCCTTTCATCGCAGCGCATAAAAAAACCGCACGGCACGGGTTCACCAAAAGTGTCAAAGCATGAGTGAAACCCCCGCAAGCAGCGTAAAAGTCACGCGCCCTACGATTGTATTTCTGGTGATGACAGTGGTGCTAGATTCGATGGGCATTGGCATTATTATCCCCGTTACACCGGCGCTGCTCACCGATGTTCTTCCCGGTGCCAGCCTTGCAGAGGCGGCGATATGGGGGGGGCTTCTGGCATCAATTTATGCTGCGATGCAATTTGTTTTCGGGCCCATTTTGGGATCTTTATCGGATCAGATCGGCCGCAAGCCAATTTTACTTGTCTCGCTTTTGGTGATGGCGTTTTATTATCTGGCCATGGGCTTTGCGCAAACCATTTGGCTGTTATTTGTCGCTCGCATTATTGGGGGGATCACATCCGCCACGCAGCCAACTGCCTCGGCCTATATGGCAGATATTTCAAAGCCCTCGGAAAAAGCAGCGCGGTTTGGCCTGCTGGGCGCGGGGTTTGGTATGGGCTTCGTACTGGGCCCGGTTTTGGGCGGATTCTTAGGCGAATGGGGACCGCGCGCGCCGTTTTTTGCTGCGGCGGCTTTAGCCGCCTTGAACGCGGTGATGGGGATTATCATCCTACCTGAAAGCGTGACGGATAATATACGCAGCAATTTTAATTGGCGGCGGGCCAACCCATTTGGAGCTTTGAAAACCGTCGCGGCCTTTCCGGGCTTGCGTCTATTCTTAACGGTCACCCTTGTTTACGGGATTGCCACCTCAGTTTATGCTGCAATATGGCCGTTTTTCACAGTCGAGCGATTTGACTGGTCGCCCGGCATGATCGGTGTTTCCCTAACGATCTACGGCGTGTTTTTTGCGATCGTTCAAGGCGGGTTGGTGCGCCCTGCCATTGCAAGATTTGGCGAGACAAAAACGGTGATCATCGGGTTTTGCTTTGAACTTTTGGCGATGATCATGCTGGCTTTGGTAACCAATGGCATTTTATTGCTGTTTTTAATCCCCGTTGCATCGCTTGGGGTTATCGGCCAGCCTGCCCTGCAAGCGATTATGTCTCAAGCGACTCCGAATGATACGCAAGGCACGCTTCAAGGCGTTTTGGGCAGCTTACATTCTGTTTCAATGGTGATCACGCCTTTGACGATGACATTCGTTTTTTCAGTCTTTACCGCACCTACGGCACCGTTCTATTTCCCTGGGGCTCCGTTTATCTGCTCGGCGATTTTAATAGGCCTGTGCCTGATTATCTTTCTACGCCGCAGCGCGCAAACTGTTGCGCCCCGTACTGCCGGCGAATAAAAAGGTAAATTCCGCCTTGCACCTGCCAGAAAGCTTGACACACTGCGACAAAAGGGGAGATTTCAATGCCACCTGTTAAAGCCGCTATTTGCCATGAATTCGGAACAGATTTAACGCTTGAAACGATCGAGCTGCGCGCGCCCGTGAAGGGGGAAATAGAAGTTACATTGGGCGCTGTGGCGATCTGTCATTCTGATATATCATATATTGACGGAGCTTGGGGGGGGACGCTGCCGGCGGTCTATGGGCATGAGGCGGCGGGCATTGTTTCGGGTTTGGGGGATGGCATATCAGGCTTTGCCATTGGCGATCATGTTGTCGTAACGCTGATCCGAGCCTGTGGGCATTGTGGGAATTGCAGCACCGGGGCGCCCACAGTTTGCGAAACCCGGTATGATGGCGATCATGGCCCGATCAAAACAGCCAAGGGCGGTAAGCTACATCAAGGCATGGCCTGCGGCGCATTTGCTGAAAAAGTAGTGATAGATCAAAGCCAAGCCGTAAAAATCGCAGATAATTTAGCGTTTGATGTGGCCGCGTTATTAAGCTGTGGGGTGATCACCGGAATTGGTGCGGTGGTCAATGCGGCGCAGTTACGCCCCGGCCAAGATGCCGTGATCATTGGCGCCGGCGGGGTCGGCCTGAATGCGATTCAAGGGGCGAAATTGGCTGGCGCGCGCCGCATCGTTGCCGTTGATATGAACCCAGAAAAATTGGACATCGCGCGTGAATTTGGCGCAACTGATGTGGTATTGGCCAGCGAGGCAAAGCCCTGGCAAAGCGTTAAAAAGGCGCTAGGACGGGGCGTCGATGCGGTCTTTGTGACTGTGGGCATCGGCGCAGTTTATGACACGGCGGCCCGTTATCTTGCCTATGGCGGCAAAGTGATCATGGTCGGCATGCCACAAAATGGCGATAGCTCAACCTTTGAACCGGTGAAAATGGCGGCTGTCAACCAAGGCATGATCGGCTCAAAAATGGGCAATGTGGTGATCCGTCGTGACATCCCGTGGATGGTCGATCTATACCATCAAGGCCGCTTAAAGCTTGACGAATTGATCTCTGGGCGATTTCGCTTTGAGCAGATCAATGAGGCCATCGCTGACACCAAAACCGGCGCAGCGCGGCGCAATGTGATTGTCTTTGATATTGAGGGCTGAAGATGAAGCTTACCGATCTTGATATTATCGTCACCGCGCCGCCAGCCCCGGGATGGGGGGGGCGCTATTGGATTTTGATCAAGCTTACCACCGATACGGGCTTGGTCGGCTGGGGGGAATCCTATGCCTCGAGCGTGGGCCCGACTGCCATGCAGGCCGTCATTCAAGATGTTTTTGAACGGCATTTTTTTAATCAGAACCCCGAAAACATTGAAGCTTTGTTTCGAAAAACCTATTCTTCAGGCTTCACTCAACGCCCCGATCTAACTGTCATGGGGGCGTTTTCGGGTTTGGAAATCGCCTGTTGGGATATTTTAGGCAAACAACGTGATCGCCCCGTCTGGGCCTTATTGGGGGGCTTGGTTAATAAAAAACTGCGCGCTTATAGCTATCTTTACCCGTTACAGCACCATCCAGAGGATGCCTTTTGGAGCGATGCCGATATGGCTGCCGAAAGCGCCGCGGCTTTGGTAGATCGCGGTTATACCGCCGTTAAATTTGACCCCGCCGGCCCCTATACCCAGTTTGGGGGGCATATGCCTTCACAATCTGACATATCCCGGTCTGTTGCGTTTTGTGAAAAAATTCGCGCCGCTGTTGGGGATAAGGCAGATTTGCTGTTTGGAACGCATGGTCAATTTTCCACCGCGGGGGCAATTCGACTGGGAAAGGCCTTGGAAAGGTTTTCACCCATGTGGTTTGAAGAGCCTATTCCACCCGACAATCTGCTTGAATTTGCAAAAGTTGCAGCGGCGCTGCGCATACCGATCGCAACCGGAGAACGGCTGACCACAAAGGCCGAATTTGCCACCCTGCTCAGAACCGCAGGCGCTGCCATCATGCAACCGGCGCTGGGGCGCGCTGGGGGTATTTGGGAAATGAAAAAAATGGCAGCTATTGCCGAAACCTTCAACGCTCAGGTCGCGCCCCATCTTTACGCAGGCCCGATTGAATGGGCCGCGAATATTCACTTGGGCGTTTCCATTCCAAATTTCTTGATCGCTGAAACGATCGAAACCGAGTTTCATAAATCCTTGATTTCATCCAGCATCATTGTCGAAAACGGATATATTGCAGCGCCATCCCAATCTGGCTTGGGGATCGAGGTGAATGAAACCTTGGCGCGGGCGCACCCCTATACCGGTACCAAGCTGCATCTGGAAATGAGCCCTTTGCCCAATGCCTATCGGAGTCAGTGACTGCGCATAGGCGCGGCGCCTCCTTGGGGCGGGGCTATGACCACAGTGCTCCAAAGCGCATCAAGGCGTTTTATCTGCTTGATATCAAAGCGCTCCAACTCTTCCCAATAACGCCCCGACTTGACATAATAGGCCAGCTCTTGCTCGCGGGCGAGCGCATACGCTTTTTGCACTTTATCAATCTTAAAGGGTTTCGGACGCGGCTCTGATAGGCTGCGCCGGGGTGCGATCAAACGGCTTGTCTCTTTTGACAGGTTGCTGATTTCACAGCCCTGCGCAAGCGCAAGCGCATAAAGCCGCGCGGCTTTTGCCTCAAGCGAGATCAGCGTGATATCCTCGCGCAAAGGGTCGGCCGTGCCGGTGCCATAGAAATGCGTCTTGCTGGTTTTGGGATAAGACATATCACATCCCAAAAAAACGATTTCCCGCGGGTTGTAATGTCCCAAAACCCAATAGGCGGTGGTGAATGCCATGGTTGCACCAGCATAAACAAACCCACCATATTGATTTTGTACAGGAACAAACTCAGCCTCGCCAATCAAGCGTTGCCGTGGCTTTAAATTTGTCGGCTGCCGCTCGGGCGGAAAATCATAGGGAAAGACAAGGTCATCCCAATCCGGGCGCACCTGCCACGCGTTGTTGATCACCACAAGCTTATCAAACGGGTGCTCCGGCCAGTCTCTTGCCTCCATCACATTTGGACCAGAGCCAAGAATCCCAACAGACGGGCGGTGTTCTTCTAACATTACAAAGCCCCTCTATCCGCTACCATTCGCGTAACCAGCTCAGGCGCAACGCCTTTTTATCAAGCCCCATAAAAGCCCATTTCAAAAGCAATTCAGCGCTGGCCGCTGCTCTATGCGCGGCTCCACGTATTGGCAAATCCGCCCAGCACAGCCGTAATCTCGCCATCGCTGGCCTCGCTGGCAACGCATGCGATCAATCCAAGTTGCTTATCATCTCGCACCTCAACCACCGAAGCCTGTAGGCCCGCATCACTCAACGCTGCATTAAAGGTTCGTGTGATCGCGCGCTTGCGCAGATCAGGTTTAAAGACTTTGCCCACAGCAGTTTTTGGAAGCTCGTCCAAAATCTCAACATATTTTGGATGCGCGGCCCGCTCTGGCACATGCTCTTCGCAAAATGCCTTCAATTCATCGGGCGTCACCTCACCATCGGCCACCAATTCAACATAAACGCAGGGCAATTCCCCTGAATGCGCATCAGGTTGTCCAATCGCTCCTGCAAAGGCAACGCTGGCATGGCCCAAAAGCGCTTCTTCAATTTGCGCAGGATCTATATTATGCCCCCCACGTATAATCAGATCTTTGGCGCGGCCTGTAATCCACAGATATCCATCCTCGTCCAAGCGACCCAGATCACCAGTTCTTAAAAACGTATCTTCGTAATAAAGATCTACGTTCTTCGCCGCTTCGGTATAGGTGTTACCAGGCCACACCCCGGGGTTGGAAACGCAAATTTCACCAATTTCATTGGCCGCACATTCGACCAACTCACCTGCGCTGGAATTCACGATTTTAACAGTTGTATACGGCAAGCGCACCCCAACTGATCCAACCTTTTTTAGGCCATCGGTGGGGTTACAAGAAACCAGAGCGGTAACCTCGGTCAAGCCATACCCCTCAATTATGTTTACATTGCTTGCGCTTTCAAATCGTTTAAACAGTTCTAAAGGCAAGGGCGACGACCCAGAAAATGCATTTTTTACCGTTGATATATCTGCATCGACTGGACGCTGCATCAAGGCGGCTGCCGCTGTTGGAACCGTAATTATATATGTGATCTTCCAACGCTCGACCAATTTCCAAAAATTATCAAATACGCCCTCACCGCGATACCCCGCCGGCGTTGGGAAAATGACATGTGCACCGGAATGAAGCGCTGACATCAAAATTATATGACAGGCAAAGACATGAAATAAAGGCAGTGGACAAATGACGTTATCATCCACCGTGAAGCTTAACACACCTCCGAGCCAGCCATTATAAATCATCCCCGAATAGGTATGCTGCGCAACTTTGGGCATGCCCGTGGTGCCACCCGTGTGAAACAGCGCCGCCACTCGGTCTTTTTGAATATCTTCGAAAGTTAAGGTTGTGGCATGCTGCGATAGTTTTTCGTTAAAATCCATCACCTCAGCATTATGCGAGATGGGGTTTTTGGGTCGAAGCAACGGCACCAACCATTTTTTAGGAGGCGTCAAATAGCGGTTGAGATCAATTTCTAACACCGTTTTCACATTCGGTGCCTGTGCAACAGCCGCGGCTGTTTTTTGCCCAACATCGGTTTTGGGAAACGCCTTCAGGGTCACCACAACTTTGGCATTGGTTTCGCGCAAAATTGAAGAAATTTGATCCACATTCAGCAAGGGGTTGATCGGGTTTACCACCCCCGCCACGGCCCCGCCCAAAATGGTAAGCGCAGTTTCATTACAATTGGGCAATACAAAGGCCACCACATCTTCAGGCCCAACACCCAGGGCCCTGAACATATTTGCCGCCTGCGCGGTTTTCTGCTGCAAGCTACGCCAGTTCAGGGTTTCCGCTTTATCCTGCGGGCCCGATAGCAACTGATAGCTGATCGCCGGGCGCTCGGGAAATTTATCAGCGGTTTCGCTCAACAGACCGAAGAGCGTTTTGGCCACATCTCTTTGTTCCCAAGACATTTCTTTTTCAAGCGCCAGTGTGTCTTCGATCGAAGCAAAGCCCATAAAATTCTCCCAATTTTATATATTTTTATCCCAGACAACTTTGCGGGAAGCGCGCTGGTTTTTCAAGAACTATAAGCTTTATACCTCAGTTTCTAAAACTGCCCCATCGGTGAATTGCAATTTTGCAAGCCTGGCGTAAAGCCCCCCTTGGCCCACCAGATCGTCATGCGTGCCGGTTGCAACCACGCCGCCTTGATCCAATACAAGAATGCGGTCTGCTTTCTTCACGGTTGCCAAACGATGCGCCACAATCAGGGTCGTGCGGTCGCGGGCCAATTCATCCACCGCCAATTGCACTGCCCGTTCGCTTTCCGCATCCAGCGCGCTTGTGGCTTCATCCAGCAAAAGCACAGGGGCATCGCGTAAAATTGCACGCGCAATCGCAATCCGTTGCTTTTGCCCACCCGACAGCAAAACCCCGCGCTCTCCCACATAAGTGTCAAAACCTTGCGGTAATTTTTTTATAAACTCGGCTGCAGCAGCGGCTTGAGCAGCTTTCAAAACCTCTTCATCGGTAGCATCTGGGCGACCAAATCGAATATTATCGCGCACCGAGGCGGCAAAAATAACAGGGTCTTGCGGCACCACGGCCATACGCTTGCGAAATGCGCTGCGGGTCAAATCGCTTAGGTTGATACCATCGAATAAGATCGCCCCATTTTGTGGATCAAAAAAGCGCAGTAGCAATTGAATAATGGTCGACTTCCCGGCCCCAGAGGGGCCTACAAGCGCCACCGTTTCGCCCGGTTCCACCTCAAACGAGATATCCTTTAAAATCTGCGTTTCCGGCCGCATTGGATAGCGAAAAGAGACGTTTTGAAAACTTAATTTGCCCTTCGCATTCGCCGGAAGCGCCGTTGGAGACACAGGGTCCAACACGTGATCCTGCGATGACAAAAGCTCGACAAGTCGCTCTGTTGCGCCAGCGGCGCGCTGCAACTCGCTCCAAATCTCAGAAAGCGCGGCAACTGATCCCGCCACCATGATCGCGTAGATCAAAAACTGGATCAACGTGCCAGGGCTGATCAGATCGCTTCTTACGTCGCGGGCCCCAATCCACAAAACGCCGACGACTCCCGAAAATACCAGAAAAATGACAATCATCGTCATTAAAGCGCGCGTATTCACTCTTTGAATTGCAACCAAATAACTTTTTTCGGTGACATCCGCGAAATCGGCTTGGGTTTGCGCTTCATGGGTAAAGGCTTGAACAGTTTGTACGGCGCCAAGCGATTCCGACGCGGTGCCCGAGCTGGCGGCGATCCAATCTTGATTGAGCTTGCTGAAGCGGCGCACACGCCGGCCAAGCGTTAAAATCGGAATGACCACGGCAGGCACGATCAACAACACCAACCCCGTCAGCTTCACCGAGGTGAGAAACATCAACGCCAAACCCCCGATAAAGATCAGCAAATTGCGCAAAGCGATTGAAATCGATGAGCCTAAGACCGATAGGATTAGGGTCGTATCGGTTGTGATGCGGCTCAGCACCTCTCCGGTAAGTATGTTGTCAAAAAAAGACGGGCTCATCATGATCACGCGATCAAAGACTGCCCGCCGGATATCTGCCACAACCCGCTCGCCAAGGCGCGTGACCAAGGAATAGCGCAGCGCGGTTCCCAAGGCCAAAAGGGCCGCGATGCCAAGCGCCGCCGCAAAATATTTATCCAATGTGGAATCGTCTGGAATACCGAAATTATCCACCACCCGACGCACTGCCAGTGGCAAGGTTAACGACACGCCTGCGGTCAGAATAAGCGCCAGAAATGCAGCGCCCATCAAAGCTTTATAGGGCAACAGAAAAGGTAATAAACCCTGCAATGCTGACAGTTTTTTTGATTTAGAGCGTTCTGTTTCGGCGAATTGGGGCGCGGTCTCTGCTGCCATGTGGTGGTATCCTAAAGTTGCTTGAGCCTTGTAAAGCCGTAAGGCTGGGATAAGGTCAAGCAAAACTAAAGCCAGCGCGGCTGTAACTGCATTTTCTTCCAATCTTGGACACGGCTACCCCATGCGGCCAAAGCGCCTAAGCGCTGTGGTCACCACACCCCAAAACTATCAAAGACGACATGAGCCTCGTTGAACTCTGACAGATCAAGCCCGCTTAGAAGAATGCCACGCCCGGCAAAATCGATCCAAAGATCCTGATCATGCGCTTGCATATTCAGGTTTTCAAACCCCGCTTGAGCGGCTTTGCCATTGCGGGTCAGAAAGCAAAGCTGGTCAAAATTTGGATCAAAATCCTTTACAATATCAACCTCATTGCCCGATGGGGGTGCGAAAACAAAGCAATCTCGACCAGCGCCGCCAACAAGATAATCCTGCCCTTCGCCCCCAAAAAGAATATCTTCTCCCGCGCCGCCAAACAAACGATCATAACCAGACCCACCTGATAAAAGATCATCTCCGCCGCCTGCTAATAAAATATCGTGCCCGCTCAAGCCCAGCAATGCATCAGCGCCCTCATTGCCGGCCACCGTAACGCCGGAATGGGCCCCGACCAAAGGCAGCTGATGCGCAGGGGTTACGGGCGTGTCCCAGTTGGAGCTTAACGAAAAGACCTCAAAAACGGTTTGCATAAACGAAGCGCCGCTTGCTTCTGCCTCAAGCGCCGATAAAATCTTGGGCAAAGCTGCAGCCTCTGAAGATGGTAGCGGAAACACGGTATCCGGCTGCGGCGCCGCAAGCGTCACGCCGGGCTTTAACGCCGGATCCGCGGGTGCGGGCTCACTGATGAGCCTTTCAGCCAATTCAACCTCAAAATGTGATGCAAACTGAACGTCGATGCTTTGAAGATCGGCGCGCTCTAAGATCTGCCCTGCTACGGTCTTTAATGTAAGGGTTTCATCCCCATGACTGAGCCGCGCGCCATCAACCAGCGCGTCAAAATCCAGTTGATCTACGCTGTACAGGTCTGGCCAAAATGATAAATCTAATTGATCTGCCCAAGGATCAAAATCGACGATCACGTCATGCGCGGCGTCTGCCCTCATCACGAAGCGGTCAGCACCCGCCCCCCCCGATAATGACTGGGTATGAGCTGCATCAATCAAAATATCTGCGCCCGCGCCGCCGTAAAGATATCGATCATTGGCGCTGGCAATCAAAAGATTATGATCCTGATCCCCCTGAATGCCCTCTAATTTTCGCTGCCCCAGTTCAAGTTGAAAAAGGCCAATACCCGCTTGATCAGAGGACCGGCTTAACAACAGAATCTCAGACCCATTTTGCACAAACTCCAAGTGCGAAACCGCCCCAATCGCCCCGCCCTCGGCGGAGGACAGGAATGTGCGCTGATGTAACAGAAGACCATCGGGCAAAAGCTCAAACACGCTGAGCCCGTTATCTGCCCCCGACACCGCAACGAAGCCGCGCCCATCAAATTCGGTATAACTCAGCGCTAATGGATTAGAAAACCGCATCATATGATCATCCAACAGGTGATCCACGGGGCGTAAGTGACCATTTTCGGCCACCCGCATGACGGTGACAGAATTTGTACCCTGCGCGGCCACTATCAAAAACCGCGCCCCGTTTAACGAGGCGGCTTCAACTTGCGTGATCCCGGCAATCGGCAAAGATTGCTTGGCACCAATATCTTGTAAGAATGATACGTCTTGGCCCGCTGCGACATGAAAGCTGGAAAGGCCTGCCTCAACCCCTGAGGCAGCATAAATATAATATCCTGAATCGCTGCGAATGGCAGCAAGGTCAACCAGCTTGTCTAAATAGTGGTGGTTTTGATCAGGAAGTGATGCCCAAACCGGGTTTTCATTCTGGCGCGGTTCATCCAATAAAACAAACCCATGTCCGGCGCGGGATCCAAGTGCAAACTGACTGGCATTATCTTCACCCAATTGAAGAATATGCGCACTTTGATTGAATTGCCCGCTCCCAAGGTTATGCCAAAAAAAGCTATTTGAAACACCAGAGCCGCCGTCATGCCGCTGACTGGCGGCCTGCAAATATGCCTCATCTATCCTGTACTGAATGCCTGCGGCGTTAAACTCATGATAGTTCTCTGATTTTAACGCCGTTATTACGCCCGTTTCAGAGGCCCCGTTTTGCAGCGAAAACACAAATTCTTTGGCGTCTTGAAAATCCAACGCGTGCAAATTGCCTTTAACCGGGTCAGCCCAAAATCCAATCGGCCGTTGATCCGGTTCAAATTGCGTTGCCCCAAACGCACCCTTCCAGTGAATATCAATCAACTCCCTACCCCCAAGCGTCCCCACGCATGGTTGTCAGGCTGGAGAAAACCCCCGCAAAAAGGCTTAATGAAACACGGCAGTATTGCGGCACTTGCAAAAAATTAAATTTAACTTGTTACAGCTTCGCGCAAGATGGTGCAGATATCGGGCAGCCAGTAGCGTTTGAAAACCGCCCTCGATATAATATATTATGGTTCTGAATTTCAAAAATCTGAAACGCACGCGGCGCGTGAACGCTGCAAAATGCGGGTGCATTTCGAAAAGCCGAGGGCGGCCCAATCTGCAACTCCGGCTTTAAAGGCCAACCCGCCTGTCAGATCCCACTGCTGCCAAAAAGGGCCAACATGCAATAACCGATTAAGCCTTGGTTAAGGATGCGCGCCGCGCAGAGAGAAGGATTTAACCCGTTATCTGGCACTTTGGGCGTTGATGCTCCTTATTGACTGGCTGAAGTATGTTTGAACACTCGCCCCGCCTGACCCTCCCTTATATACAACCCGCACAAGCCCAAAAACACGTAACGCATAATCAAGCCATTCGCCAAATTGACGGATTAATCCACATGAGCGTCGTTTCGGATACGCTCAGCATGCCGCCCACAGAGCAGAAAGAGGGTACGTGTTATCTGGTGCCCCCAAACGCCCAAGATGGCTGGCAAGGCTGGGCGCATCACGTCTCGATCTGGCAAGATGCCGCCTGGATGTTCTTGACGCCCAAAACCGGTTGGCGGCTCTTTGTTTCGGATCAGAAAAAACTGATGGTTTATCACGGGTCCGCATGGGTCGTTTTGGCAGATGCCAATCCGCATCACTCCCTTGAAGCGCTTTCGATCCAAGCCACGACCACCGCAACCCAAAGGCTTGCAGTACAATCACACACAATCCTTTGGACCAGCATCAGCCAAAGCGATGACGCGACAGGAGGTATTGTTCATGTCCTGAACAAAAATGCCGCATCGCAAGATAACGGATTGGTGTTTCAAAGTAATTACAAGCCGCATCTGAGCATGGGGTGTTTTGGCTCAAATGATTTTAAGCTCAGCCGTATAGATGAGGCGGGGGCGCATCAAGACAGCCTGACCCTTGACAGCCAGAGCGGAATTTTATCAAGCCCCACATTGCCGCGCTTTGACGCCGTGCTGAATTACGACTATCCGCTCAAGGAGAATGTTTGGCAACGCGTCCCCGTTAACGAAAGCAAATATAATGACCAGCTATGTTTTGATGCCGAGGCAAATCAGTTTCGCGCGCCCAGCGCTGGAACCTATTTCTTTTCAGCCAATGTGTTCTTGAACAACACGGATGCGGTTGAACAAAGTTGCCAGATCAGATTTGACTGCCCGCTTGAGGGGGAAAGAGCCTCCTCATTGCGCGTATTATCCGATCTTAAAAGCCACTCATCCGCAACGCTTTCAACCCAAAGCCTCGCGTCTCTGGAAGAAGGTGATACCGTCGCGCTTCAGGCGCAATGCGCGCAAACAGGCGCAACTCTGCTTGCTGGCGCAACTGGGTTCTTGGGCTTTAAAATCGGATAAACCAGCAGGACTGGGCTTTTCATTCGGTCCAACGCGGCTCGATTTCAACAAGATCTTCTTCGTTTTGATCCGTTGATTTCAACAATTCCGGTAAGGAAGTTCGCACGGAATACCAGCGCGCAGGCACCGCACGATCTTTGGAGATATAAGATCGCAGCATCGGACCGTCGCAAAAATACAATTCCATTTCCACCTCAAGCAACACATCCAACCAATAATCCTGACGTAAAATCGTGAAGTCGCCTTGTTCATTTTTTTGATCAAACAGATATTGAATCTGATCAAGACAGCGCAAGCTGCTCTCATAGTTTTTTTCTGCGATCAGCAACGGGTAAAAGGGAAGTTGTTGGGCAACAATTTCGCGCAGGCTTGGCTCTTCAACCGGCTCTTGTATCTCTTCTTGCCAAGGCGCAATGACGCTCTCTTGGCCCGCGATTGCGGGCTGCTGTGATTGACCAAACAATTCGCTCAAAAAGCCGCCTTGCTGCGCAGACACAGGTTGGGCGCATAAGAGTCCAACCAATATAATCCGTTTTAAGCGTCTCACTTGGGCATTCCGTGTCTTTACCACTTCTCTGAACGCTACATCTAAAGCAAGGCGCTGCTAACGACCAGCCAGAAATCGTCTATTCGTTGCGTAAATTCTCAAAACACATTGGTTGTTATTATCCTGCAGAAAAGCCTCACCAAAGGCGCCCTCAGCTTCTTGCGCGTAAAAGCCTAGCGCCATAAACGTTGGTTTTAAATTTTGCACCCTCTCATTTTGCGCTAAACTTACTTTCTAAAATTGTCACTTTTTAAAGGCCGCTTTCCCTATGACTGAATTTTCCCAAAAGATCTGCGTGGCATGCCAACCGGATGCCGCCCCTGCCAGCGCTGCAGAACTGGCTGACTTTTTGGCCAAGAACCCAAATTGGGCGCTGACCCATCGCGATAGTGTTAAACGCATCGAGCGCAGCTATAACTTCAAGAACTTTCAAGACGCGCTCATCTTTACGAATGCGGTGGGTGAGGTGGCCGAACAAGAGGGCCATCATCCCAGCATTCAAACCGAATGGGGCAAAGTGACCGTTATCTGGTGGAGCCATAAGATTGCAAATTTACATTTTAACGATCTGATTTTGGCCGCACGCTGCGATACACGCTACGATCTTCAGATGGCAGAACAGCCCGGTTAAACCGTCAGAGGCACCCAATCCCCAGCGCGGGCGTTGATGTATATAAAAGGGACTCTTTGCTTAAATTGAACGGTCCTCATTTTACGATTTTTATGCTATGGATCTTAAAAGGAGGAGAAAATATGTCAAACGAGCAGGGAAATTTAAAAGGCGCTGGGATCTCAATGATCATCATCATTGCAATTATGGTGGTTTTTCCACTTGTGGTAAATCTCATCACGACTTCCTATTGATGGATCTGTGAAACCGCCAGACAAGGCCCAAGGCTGAAACGCAACCGTGATCGATGATCGATTGGGCAAGAAGCGGCGAGAGCGCTTCAAATGCGCCATTGCAGCGATAAAAACGGATTAGAGGCCGCGCAGAGGCGCCCTTGCTTTCACAATCTTAAGTATTACGTTTTTGGCTGACGGC
>Ga0228622_1000361_pt1 | contig 26591 bp, 29 predicted proteins | sample 26DmetaG_FD_186035 | JGI IMG/M metagenome (GOLD analysis project Ga0228622, IMG submission 186035) | Seawater microbial communities from Monterey Bay, California, United States - 26D | ecosystem: Environmental > Aquatic > Marine > Coastal | place: USA: California | collected 2016-10-01
TGTGTATGACAAAGTACGTGATGCTATTGTAGGCGCTTATAAGCAATTAACTATTGGTAACCCATTAGATGAACGCAATCATATTGGTCCTTTAATTGATCATGATGCTGTGAATACGTATTTAGCTGCTATTGAAAAAGCAAAAGCTGAAGGTGGAAATGTATTGGTAGATGGTGGTGTACTAGAAGGTAAGGGGTATGAAAGTGGTTGCTATGTAAAACCTGCCATTATAGAAGCTGAGAATCATTTTGAAATTGTACAGCATGAAACCTTTGCGCCTATCTTATATTTAATGAAATATACTGGGGGTGTAGAGAATGCCATAGAAAAACAAAACGGGGTTGCGCAAGGCCTATCGTCTGCTATTATGACCAATGAATTGAAAGAAGCTGAGAAGTTCTTGTCTTATGCAGGTTCTGATTGTGGAATTGCCAATGTAAATATTGGAACTTCAGGAGCAGAAATTGGAGGTGCTTTTGGTGGAGAAAAAGAAACAGGTGGAGGACGCGAGTCTGGGTCTGATGCTTGGAAAGTATATATGCGTAGGCAAACAAATACGATTAATTATTCTGATGAATTGCCATTAGCTCAAGGCATAAAATTTGATCTATAATTGTATTCACATACATATAAAAAACCACCGAAATCGGTGGTTTTTTGCTTAAATCAACTATTCTTTTTAATTTGAACCTTTCTATGAATCGTTGCTGTATTTTTTCTTTATGAATAAAAAAATTATTGCTTTACCATTTTTCTTAGTTCTTTTTTACCAGGGTGTATTTGCTCAACAAACAATTCTAACCGACCAAACAATTCTAAACGATAGTAATTTACCCATTATGGTCATAACAACTGATATTGACCCTAATACCAATGCTCCTTATGAAATACCAGACGATCCAAAAGTTCTTGCTACCATGCAACTTATTTTTAGACCAGACGGAAGTCGTAATTATTTAACAGACATTACCAATGATTCTTATTTAAATTATAATGGAAGAATTGGTATAGAGTTAAGAGGAAGTAGCTCTCAAGTGTTGAATAAAAAACCATACGGTTTTACCACTCTCTTAGCTGATGATGAATCAAATAATAATGTTAGCTTGTTGGGAATGCCTTCTGAGAATGATTGGGTTTTAAATTCTTTAGCTTATGACCCCTCTATGATTCGTGATTATCTATCGTATACATTAGCAGCTAATATGGGTAATTATGCGCCTAGAGTAAAATACATTGAAGTAATTGTAAACGATGACTATAAAGGGGTTTATATTTTAACCGAAAAGATTAAAAGAGATTCTGATAGGGTTAATTTGAAAAAAATTGATGATGAAGATATTGATTCTCCAGAAGTAACCGGAGGATACATCGTTAAAGCAGATAAAACTACTGGCGGAGATGTAGTAGCCTGGACCATGCCTAATTATGGGGGATGGGAAACAGACTTTTTACATCATTATCCACAAACAGAGGATATTACTGCAGAACAAGCAGCTTATATAGAAACTGTATTTAGAGACTTAGAGACCCAAACAAACCCTGCTAATACATCAATAATTAATGGCTACCCATCAATTATAGACATTCCTAGTTTTGTAGATTATATGATTATGGCAGAAATTGCTTCAAATCCAGATTCTTACCAATTTAGCACCTTCTTTCATAAAGATAGAGGAGGAAAACTAAGAGCTGGTCCAGTTTGGGATTATAATTTATCGTATGGGAATGATTTATTTGTTTTTGGTTATGATAGGAGTTTTTATGATGTATGGCAATTTGAATATGAAAATATGGGTGCTAAATTTTGGAAAGACTTTTTTCAAGACAGCACTTTTAAATGTTATTTATCTAAACGTTGGTTTGAATTAACTGCCGAAAATGAAGCCTTAAATTACACAACCATTGTTAATCTTATTGATGAATTTGCTGAGATAGTGAGTGAATCTCAAGTTAGAGAGCTACAGAGATGGCCCCCACAAGAGGGCTGGCCAACCGTAGCTGATCAAGAACAGAACATCATTGCCATGAAAGATTGGGTTTTAAACCGTATTGATTGGATAAATTCTAATATAGGTTCTTCAAATGACTGTTCAAATATCTCTGTTCCTGATTTAGTAATTAGTAAAATACACTATAACCCATCAGAAGAAGGAGGTTATTCTAGTAAAGAACTAGAGTTTATTGAAATAACCAACAATAGTAATCAAACTATAAATTTAACAGGATACTACATAAGAGAATTAGGAATTTCATATCAATTCCTGCCTGATGCTTCTGTAGCTGGAAATGAAAAAATTTATTTAAGTGGAGATGCTACTGCATTTGAAGATTTCTATGGTTTTACCCCTTTTGGAGAGTTTGTTAGGAGTCTAAGCAATAGTTCTTATAAAATTATCTTATCCGATGCTTTCGGAAATACTATAGATGAAGTTTGGTATAAAGATAGTGACCCTTGGCCTGAGAGTGCAGACGGAGATGGACCTTATTTACAATTAGTTGATTTAAATTCAGACAACAGTTTGGCGACAAATTGGATTGCTAGTTCAGTAACACTTTCAACAAAAGATATTGCGCATATACAACAACAGATTACAGTGTATCCAAATCCTACTAAAGGAAACATTACTATTTCATTAGATTCCTCAAAAACTGAATCTTTAGAATTTATTATTTACAACTCTTTGGGGCAAGCTGTAGGGGAATTTGAATTAGACTCAAACAATTTAGAAATTAATTTAAGCTATCTCAGTAATGGTATATACTATTACCATATAAAAAACAAGGGTGAACTAATTTCACAAAATAAAATTATTAAACGCCAATAGTACAAAGAAAAAAATTGGTTTATTCTTAAAAAACTCATGCATTAAAAAACCACCGAAATCGGTGGTTTTTTTGTTTTAATCAACTTTTTTATTTACTTTGAGGCTGCTATGAAACCCCTACAACATCCTACCATATTTCTTGAAGAAAAAATTCACAGAAAAAATAATCAGCTCTTAATTAAGTTTGAGTATGATGAGACGTTAATTTCACTTATACGAACTGTTAATGGAGCTTCTTGGAGTAAATCTTTGAAGGCTTGGTATCTCATAAATACCGCAGAGAATTTAGCCAAAATTTTAAACCTATTTAAGAATATTTCAAAAGTAGATGTTTCTAAAATTTCAAAAAAAATAGCCTTCAAAAGAGATTTAACTGACGAACAGAAGAAATTATTAAATCAATTTTATTTGTTTTTGAAAGGAAAAAGGTATAGCCAAAGTACGATACAAACCTATACTTTTTTTATTGCAGACTTTATAAATTTTCACACAAAAATACCCTTAGCGGAACTTACAAACAGAGACGTAGAACTTTTTATTGAGACCGTTTTTATGGAGCGCAACTATTCTATTAGTTCACAAAGACAGTTTATAAGTGCCTTAAAGATTTTTACAGTGTTTTGTCCGCAAACAAAGATTCATAATTTGTCTTTAGAACGACCAAAAAAATCTAGAATACTTCCTAGCGTATTATCTCAAGAAGAGGTGTTACGTATTATTCAATTAACTAAAAACTTAAAGCACAGAGCCATTATTGTATTGCTTTATTCTTCCGGTCTTCGTATTGGAGAGGTTACAAATTTATTATTAAAAAACATTGATATTCTAAGAAGGCAGATTAAAGTTGAAAAAGGGAAAGGCAGAAAAGATAGATTTGTTGTTTTAGCAACTAGTTATTTGCCTCTTTTACAAAATTACTTAACAACTTTTAAACCAGCTCTTTATTTTATAGAAGGCCCAACAGGTAAAAAGTACTCTGAGAGTAGTATTAGAAAGTTTTTATTTAGGAGTGTACAAAAAGCCGGTATTTCAAAAAAAGTAACCCCTCATACCTTGAGACATAGTTATGCTACACATTTATTAGAAAATGGTGTTGGTTTGAGACATATACAGGAGTTATTAGGACACGCTAAACCAGAAACTACTATGATTTATACACATGTTGCTAAGAAAGATTTACTAGATATTCAGAGCCCGTTAGACACTATTTTATTAGATTTGAATAAAAACGATAAACGAGAACAAAAGTTCCTGTTATCCGGAAACATAGACCTATAAACAGGAGGTTTACTCTCCATATAACGAGTTGTGCGTCATTTAAAGAACTGAAATTAAATAAGAATACCAAAAATTGAAATTAATGAAAAACCGAGACTTTAAAATTGATATTAAAACTGTATGGTTTCTAGTAATAGGAAACTTCTTACTGACTATATTTGGTGCGTTAGCTAAAATTCAACATTGGGAATATTCGCAATTCTTTTTGACTGTTGGACTTATGCTTTTCTTCTCAACATGGATAATAATCTTAAGTGACATGATAAAAAACAAAATTTATAATAAGTCTTTTTGGATTTTGACAATGTTTATTATGCCATTTATTTCGACAATATTTTATCTAATTCAACGAAACAAACTGTTGAGATTAGGACAGAAGTTATAATAACGAATTCTGAAAAAGAAAATAACGAACGCACAACAAAACCTAAACTGCATTAAAACGCAGCTTAGCCAAACACGTTGTAAAACATTTACGAAATGAAAATAGGATACAAAAAGAAACATCTGAATGTGAATTTAATTTTAGGACTAGTGTGGTTAATTTGGTTCTTTATTGGAGTATTTGGAAAGGAAGAACCGAATTGGACTGATTACGGTTGGATTTTCATTTCTCTTATGTATTTAGGGCTTTACTTCTACCAAAAGAATTATAAATATTTGACCATTGAAAACGGAATTATAAACGTGAACGGACCATTCGGGAAAAAACTAAATCTGACTGAAATAAAACGGATAAAAAAGTTTGCAGGAGATTATATTCTAAAAACGGACAAAAAAGAATTAACTATAAATACGCAAATTATTGACCCGAATTCACTCGCGGAATTGAATGCGGAATTGGAAAAACTAAATGTGGAATGGAATTAAAAAAACGTTTTACAACAATGTATAACCGCAATTACGGCGGATTCGACTACGTCCGAATCCACTCGGAATTGCTAAAGTCAGTGCCAAACCGAAAATTAACGCATATTAACCCGTAACTGACGGTTATACGAGACTTTACCCAACATTATGAAAAACTCCATTTTCACATTTATATTTTTCACTATATCAAATTTGACTTTTGGGCAAGACTTTAATCCAATTGAACCAAATACTATAAAATTAAAAGAACAGATTTCTAGCGGAAAGAATACAGAAGTTATCTACAATTATTTAATTAATAATTACAAAATTACTTCTAAAAAAACTGAATTAGAATACTACAAATGGGAAAAATCTAAATTATGTGCATTTACACAGGAATTTAAAAACGGAATTAAATACTCTGTTTTTGAATGCAAAGAAGCTGGTGGTATTACTGTAGAATTAGAACTACCGAAAATAATGCGGAAGAAATTAATGAAGTGGGTTGAAAAAATATATGAAGTTGACAGAACAGAATTTGATCAAAATGTATGGAAAGAAAATAACTCAAAATTTGAACCAAAAGAAATAAATCCTGGATGTTACTATAAAATTAAGGAAAAAGAAAAAACAACTATGATTGAACTTTATTGCGGATGTTAAAAACGTTGGGTAACAACGTGCATAATTTATTGCTGGTTGATTTTTCCGTTGGAAAAATCTCTGACGCTTCCAATGTTGGTTGTTTTTTTACTATTTTAGTCTAGTAACGTCGCAACAAAATCATGCACAAACACGTTGTGCTTCATTAAAAATACTAAGCTTTAGCACCTCCTAAAAGAACACCTGGACTTCCGTCCCATTGTGAATCTGTTACAGCATCTAATATAAACTTTGCAACATCTGCTCTGGATATTGATTTTAAGAACGTACCATTTTGTTTTTTGGTAACGAAATATTTTCCTTTCCCTTCTTTATCTGTAAGAGCATAGGGTCTTACTAATACAAATGGGACTGATTTTTCCTCGTTTATACATTTATCTGCTTTTTCATAATCAGCAAAACTCGCTTTTCCTCCAATAAGCGTAAGCATTTGTTTGACAATCCATGAAGTGCCACCACAACCAATACTTGAGATTAAAATGCATTTTGGAATATTAGTTTGCTTAGAAGCAGCTGTTAAAATATTTTCATGTGACTTATGCATGATTTGCACCTTCTTTGGATTGCCCAGACAACTTACAACTACGTCAGTTTTAGTCACTGCTTTTTCAACGTCCCCTAAGTTTGTTGCATTTCCTTCAATAACTTCAACTTTAGAATTATTGGAATGCTCATAGCTGGCTGCACTTCTAACAAATGCCTTTATTTTAAATCCAGCTTCTAAGGCCTGATTCACAAAATGGCTTCCTAAGTTCCCATTAGCGCCAAAAACTGTTATCGTTATTTCGTTATTCATCTGCATCCTGTTTTGTGAAAACAAAGCTACAAACAATTAACTATACAAAATATAGTACTATACCAAAGTATAGTGTATATTTGCTTTAACACGTTCAAAATGAATAAGGAATTACAAGCAAAAATTGAAGAGTTCAAAAGCTATCGAATTGATAAGCATCCATTAGAAATAATTGAACATTACAAAGAAGAACTGAGAGCCATGCAGGATGCTTTAGACATCATCTCAGGAAGGTGGAAAATGCAAATTATCGCATTGCTTTGTAATGGTGAATTCAGATATTCCGAATTGGAAAAAGGTCTTCCCAAAATATCGCCCAGAATGTTATCCAAAGAGTTAAAGGACTTAGAGATAAATGAATTGGTGGAAAGAAAAGTTTATGACTCTTTGCCAGTAAAGGTGACTTATAAATTGACGGACTATGGGTATACCTTAGTTCCACTAATTATCGAATTGACGAATTGGGGAAAAGACCACAGAAAGAAAATAATACAAGAAAATAAACGAGAGCACAACAAGGTATAAAAGGCATTAAAACAACCTTTTATACAAACCGTTCTCTATAATTTGATAGATCCTATTGAATAATTTGGCACAATTATTGAATATTTTTTTTAAAATTATACCCCTGAAAAAAATCAATTATGAGACCAAAATTTGTTTTATTTATTTCCCTAATTACATTATTATTTTCAAATTGCAGCGATGATGAGAATGATACTACTAATCCTGAATTCGTAGAATTAACTTTTGATTTTCAAAATGACATCCAATCTTGGGAGGGAGACTTTGCAGATTACCCTGTTGGTGAAGAGGATTTTTATGAATTGAGCTATGAACTATCCAATTTACCAATACCTTTAAATACAAACTCAGGTGCACTGAAACAATCAGGAAATAATCATTCGGACGATTTATTTATGTTTATTAGAAAACAATTGAATGGACTTGAGCCAAATACCGATTATAAAGTTTCTTTTGAAATTGAGTTTGCAAGTAATGTTGCAGATGGGCAATTTGGGGTTGGAGGAGCCCCAGGAGAGGGGGTTACAATAAAAGCAGGTGCAACAATGATTAAGCCCGAGAAAGTCAATCAATCAGAATTTTATCAAATGAACATTGACAAAAACAATCAAAGTGTTGGAGGTTCAGATATGGTTGTTGTCGGAGATTTTTCTAATGATACTGATCAAAATGAATATACTCTAAAAAACTTAGTGGCTAATGATATTCTTACCGTTTCCGCAGATAGTTCAGGTGAATTATGGTTAGTGGTTGGTACTGATTCTGGTTTTGAAGCTACTACAACCATCTATTATAATTTGATTAAAGTGAAGTTAGAAAAGCAATAAACTACAGAGAACAATGTCTATAAATAATTGCTTGTTCTCGCTTACTTCTGAAAATCCTCGCGGATTTTCAGTTTGGTGTGTACTTGCAAAGTTTAGTGCTAAACCACGCAACTACTCATAGCCGGAGCCGTTGTAAGTAATTGGAAAATAATCATTGCAGAACTTAATCAACAAAATAAAAAATTCGATTTCCCTCTCTTCAGAAGCTGAGAAATATATCTATTCTATTGCCAAAGAAAAATTGTTCTCGAAGGGAGAAATTTTAATCCGAGAAGGTCAAACTGTAAACAAGACTTTCTTTGTTACTCAAGGTAGTCTACGTTCGTTTTGTGTTGACAAGGAAGGCAAGGAACATACGCTCCAGTTTGCAATTAAAGATTGGTGGATTAGTGATTTTATTGCAATTTACAACAATGAGCCTGCTTCACTTACAGTGGAATGTATCTCTGATTCAGCTGTTATTGAATTTAATGCTCAAAAATTAAATGAGATCTACCTTCAATTTCCAGAATTTGAAGCGTTTCAAAGAAAAAACTTAGAACGGCATGTAGTTAGTTTGCACAAAAGAATCTTAAATCAATTGCAGTTAACAGCTTTAGAAAGATATAATCTATTCCTTGAACAATACCCTAATATTGAACAACACGTTCCCAATTATCACATAGCCTCTTATTTAGGTATAACTCAACAAAGTCTGAGTAGAATTCGGGCAGAAATAGCAAAAAAATAGATTTATTACCATAGGGTAATTTTTATCCAAAAACACTCCCCTACTTTTGATGTTGAAATCAAAAACACAAAAGTTATGCTCAAAAAAATATTAGGTTTTGCTCCAAAATTGGAATCAGACGGATCATACAGCCCATCCAAAATGGCATTAAAGATGGGAGTATCTGACAAAACAGATTTTGAAAATATCACCTATCAAAAATACCAAGGTAAAAGATCAAAAATTCTGGTCATTTTCACAGAAGAAAAGAATTTAAAAATGAAAAACGGTAGATTCTTCTCCACAGGAAATCACCCAGTAGAAGCTTTGTTACCCATGCTTCATTTGAAAAATGCAGGATTTGAATTTGAAATTGCCACTCCAACAGGAAAACCTGTAGTTTTTGAAATGTGGGCTTTCCCTGAAAAAGATGAACATGTAAAAGCCATCTACAATGAAAACAAAGCAAGCTTTGAAAAGCCGCTTAAGCTTTCTGAATTCATTAAGTCTTCATTTGATCATTCAGAATCGTATGCTGCTGTTTTTGTGCCTGGGGGGCATGGAGCAATGATTGGCATTCCTGAGGATGAAAATGTTGCAAAAATCCTAAGATGGGCACACGAAAGTAATTTATTCACAATAAGTCTTTGCCATGGACCCGGAGCATTCTTATCAACCACTTTAGATAATCAAGACTTCTTATACAAGGGTTATAATATGGCTGTGTTCCCCGATTCAGTTGACAATAAAACACCAATGTTCGGATATCTTCCTGGAAAAATGCCATATGGTCTAAGTGAAAAGTTAAAAAATCTCGGTGTCAATTTGATGAATACTAAAATGGATAAAACCGTGTGTGTTGATAGGAGATTGATTACTGGGTCTAGTCCACTAGCATCAAATGAATTAGGGAAACTTGCAGCGAACACCCTACTAAAAGAATTGAAGTAACGACTACTTACAACAAAGTATAAAAGCAATAGCGGTTTGGGAGTAATCTTGAACCGCTTTTTGTTTTAATTAAGTATCTTGCAAATTGAAAAGTTAGCAGCGTTTTAATACGCTACTGCTCTTATACCAACCGTTGTGTGTAAGCTGAAAAACTATCGAAATCGAATGAAAAACATTGAATTTAAAGTTGGAATTTTACCAAAGACATCTGAAATAATTAAGGTTTATGATAGTTCAGGAATAAATAGACCAACAAAAGATATCGAACGAATTACGAAAATGTATGCAAATTCAAATCTGATTATAACTGCGTGGTTGAATAACGAACTGATTGGAATCTCACGTTCGATAACTGATTTCTGTTATGCTTGCTATTTGTCGGATTTAGCTGTAAAAAGTGAATACCAAAAAGAAGGAATTGGAAAAAGACTAATTGAACTGACTGAAAAGGAAATCGGAAAAAAAACTGCACTGATTTTACTTTCGGCACAAACAGCGATGGAGTACTATCCGAAAATTGGATTTGATAAAATTGACAATGGATTTATAATTCGTCGGACAAAATAAAAATCAAATGGAATTGAACAATAAAACGAATAAAGCCTACGCACAACAATTTATAACCGCAATTCCGAGTGGATTCGGACGCAGTCGAATCCACTCGGAATTGCGAGCGTCTGTGCCAAACCGAAAATTAACGCATATAAACCCGTAAGTGACGGTTATACGAGACCGTTATGGAGAATTAATGAGTTTCAGCTTTAAAATAACTGATGTGTTTGAGTGTTCATTAGAAAGAGCATTTAAAGCCCCAATTCTTGGAGATGCAACAAAATTCATGAAAGGTTATTTATTTCAACCTCCTGTAACTGGATTTGAAGATGACAAAACTTGGGGAGAAGTCAATGGTCTAAGATATCCAATAAATAACGGGAACATTCTAGTTAAAAAAGGAAGAATGTTTAAAGATGTAATACTAGAACGAATAGAAAACAAATATTGGAAATGGACCATTTATGATTTTAAATTTAATTCTCTTTTTTTTATACAAAAAGCTATTGGGGAATGGAATGTTAAAAAATTAAATGAAAATAAAATTCAAATCACTTACACTTACACATATCATTCTAAAAAATGGATCTATAACCCATTAACATGGCTTTTGGTCAAAATTCAAATTAAAGGGATTATGAAAAGAGCCATGGTTGGAATTAAAGAACAAGCTCAATCAAATAAGCCATTTGTTTATGAACTCCATAACAATGTCTAAACTAAATTATATAACTTAGTTTAGACGCAACGTTGCCAATTTAAAATCACGATTATGAAGAAAATAATAAAGATAACTTTAGTAAGTTTCAGCCTAATTGTTTTAATAATAGCTGTCCTAATTTTTAGACCTGTCCCCATAGTCACTGAAAAAAATACAATTTCGGAAAGTGGAATTGTAAAAGAAATTTACGCCAATAAAGGAAATGATATTATTTTTATCTTAGAGAATGTACAACGTCGATTTTATATTAATAGAGGGCTAGAAATGGGATTAGAATTAACTGATTTGAAAAAGAGGTTAATTGGCAATTTAATTGTTGTGAAATACCCAAAATACTGGACGCCTCTAGATTGGAATGATAAAATCAAACATATTTCAAAAGTTGAATTTAATCATGAAATTCTATTTAACGAACTGAAAGAAAGTTCAGATCATTAATAAAAGTGGTTTTCATCACGAGGAAAGGACCACAAAATTTTTAATATGTTAAAAGTAAATATAAAAAAAGAAAAAAATTTAGTTGATATTCTAACGATAATTATTGGGGTTTTAGGATTGATTTTTTTAATAAGTTTACCCTTGTTCTATTTTGATAATCTCCCAGAAAGAATTCCAATTCACTTCGGAATAAACGGACAACCAGACGGTTTTGGCGACAAGGGAATGATATGGTTGCTTCCAATTATTGGTGTGGCAATGTATTTTGGTTTGTTTTGGCTAAATAAATTTCCTCACCTTTTTAACTATTCTCAACAAATAACCGAAGAAAATGCAGAAAGATTGTATACAATTAATACAAGAATGATTAGAACACTAAATGCCATGATCTCGTGTATTTTTGCTTATATAAATTATTCAATAATACAAAGTGCATTGGGAAAACAAAACGGTTTGGGGGCTTGGTTTTTTCTAGTATTTATACTCTTAATATTCGGAACAATTGGATATTTCTTGTATAAGACACATAAAAATTAGGAGCTTATAAACCGCTAACAGTTTGTCTTAAGTAATTTTGTCTATGGCTAACTATTCTTTCTGTACTCAAAAATTTTAAAAATTACTTTCATAAGTGATAAATTAATAATTAGTAAATTTAAACTGTAAATGGTGGTAATACGAAACCGTAAGCCATTTGAGAAACCACAAAAAATGAATTTAAACGTATACTTAGCTGACCGTCTGAGGGAAGTTTTTACAGAAGGAAAATGGGTTTTAGGTACAAATTTTAAAGAACAAATTATTGACTTAGACTGGAATCAAGCAACTCAAAAAATTGACAACTTAAACACTATAGCTAATTTGACTTTTCATATTCATTACTATATAGCTGGAGTTGCAAAAGTTCTGAAAGGTGGAACGCTTGATATACGGGACAAATATAGCTTTGATTCCCCACCTATAAAGTCTGAACAAGATTGGGAAAATTTAGTGAATACGTTTTGCCGGGAGTCTGAAGAATTTATTGAACTTGTTGAAAAGATGCCTGACAAAAAAATATTATCGGACTTTGTAGATAAACAATATGGAACTTATTACAGGAATATTGATGCAATGATTGAACATACTTATTATCATCTTGGACAAATAATACTAATTAAAAAACGAATTAAATAAAAACTACTGGCAACAATGGCTATAAACAATTGCTATTACAGGCTTATCCCGAAAATCCCGCAGGAATTTTCAGCTTTGTGTGAATTTGCAAAAGCCCGTGCTAACCCATGCAAATAAAGCTTGAGTATTTTTTATTACTTTTCAAGAATATTTGGTTAAATAAATTATATGATAAAAATAGATTCAGCTATTCTTAATAGCGAAGCTTTTACATCTTTACTTGAAAAAGTAGAATCACTAACATTTAAAAAAGGGGAGGTTATTTTAAAGGGAGGAGAAATTTGTAAATATTTATTCATTGTGGAACATGGATTATTAAGAAATTTCTACTATGACAGCAAAGGAAACGACATAACGCATTGGTTTGCAAAAGAGAAAATGATAGCAACTGCTCCTGAAAGTTTTTTTAATCAAGAAAAAAGTTTTTTTAATATTGAAGCAATTGAAGACACAACAGTAATCGCAATAAGATATGAAGTTTTAGAAAAAGCATTTGAGGATTCTAGAACAATAGAGCGTTTTGGTCGTATTTTAACCACTCAAATAATGATAACTTTAGGGCGTAAAATCATTGATCTTCAAACAAAAAATGCCAAAGCGAGATATAATGAGCTCATAAAAAATTATCCTGACATTTTTCGCCGCGTAAATTTAGGCCATATTGCTTCCTATTTAGGGATGACACAACAGAGTTTAAGTAGAATTAGAAATATTTCTGTTAAATAGAATTTATTTTTTCACATAGGTTAAAAATATTGTTCTACAAATTATTTTAATTTGTAGAACCATGAAAAATACTTTTCCTTTTATATCTGCACTACTGGTACTGCTTTTAATAAGCTGTAATTCTAAAAATAAAATTACAAAATGTACCTCTTCAACAATTAATGGTACAACAACCTATTGGGATGAGTACCTTGGACACGATGAAACCGTCGATTTTTGGCCAGATAAATATGTTAATTACTGGGCCGTAGAGGTTGACAAGAAAAAATTTCCAAATATTGGCTTTAAGATTCAAGGCGAATTTCCAAATGCACGATACTTTAGCTATAATGTCTACAGCACAGATAGAAACTCAACAGCTTCCTTGTTTGATACTCAAATTAAACCTGAAGTTTGTTCCATCAATCCTTACAAAACTAGACGTGTAGAAAATTCTTTGTCTTCTAAAAATGAGAAGAATAAAAACATATACACACTATTTGTTGTTCCTGAGTCAATTTCAGACTATGATTCAGAGGATAATGTTTTGAAATTTAGAGATAAAGAGGATAAAATAACGTTAATATTACGTTATTATGCTCCTGAACAAAATGACCAAGCTGGAGTTCCTTTACCTACTTTACAAGTCTTTGATTTAGATACAAAAGAACCTGTAACTATTCCTGCAACAAATGATATTTTAACCGTTACACCTCAAACATTAGCTCGTATAAACGTAGCTTATGCCTTTCAAATTGATAATAAAGTGCGTTTTTATCGTGGTGATGCAACTGGTTTATATCCAAATAATGACAATCAGTATGTTCGTACTTTTTTAAATTATAATGATGGTGATGTTTACATGATTAGATGGAAATCACCTAAAGTTCCCACCAGCAAAGAAGAATATGAAGGCGCTGAAGTACGCTACACTTCTATGAATTTTGGCGATAATCTTACAAAAAACTTTGATGGAATTTATGACCACGAATATCTTACAGATGCTAAAGGGTTTGTAACCCTAGTTCTTGCGGCGGAGAATTCAACATTGAGACAAAAAGCTGAAGATGCAGGCTATGTCTTTATGCCATGGACAGAGAAGGTTAAAAAGGGATATTTAGTATATCGCCATCTTTTACCCTTAAATACTGATGCGCCATATTCAATACATCAAGTTCCTTTACCTGATTTTGCAAACAATCCATCTCATGTAATTACGCATGATGCTAAAAATTATATTGGTGATTACGCGCCTTATGGCCAACGAATGACTCAAGCTGAATATTTATCAAATTTTGGAGGATTTAATAAAGAATAAGTGATTATGAATGGTGAGACTATAAGTAAAATTATTCCCGTTATTGTACTATTAATTACAGGACTTATTGAAGCCATTGGAGGCTTATATTTAAATGATCGCAGAACAAAAAACGACTTCAAAATTGAAGTATTAAGTTTAGTAATATTACCCACTCTAATTCAGCCTAGTATTTTTTTATTGATTTTTTTAATGGCAGATAGTTTCTTCCCTTCTTATGAAAATTACTTCTCTGAAATTTCTATATGGTGGCATGTTTTAGCTTTTTTAATCTTAGATGATATGCTACAATATTGGTGGCACAGATTATCACACGTTAGTAAAATCATGTGGAAATTACACAGGCCACACCATGTTGTTGAAGAAATGGGCGTCTTAGTCACTTATAGAAATGCAATATTATACTATGCTTTAATGCCTGGAATTTGGTTCTCGGGGCTCTTAATTTATTTAGGAATGGGATATGTTTATTTAATTTATTTACCCATAAAATTAGTTGTAATTTTATTAGCACACAGTGAAACAAAATGGGATCAATATTTGTATCGTTATAAAATTTTACATCCCCTTGCATGGGTAATTGAAAGAACAATTTCAACACCTAGTACACATTTTGCACATCATGGATTAACCGATGAAGATGAAATTTCAAATCCAAATGGAAATTTTGGAAATCTTCTATTTCTTTGGGATATTATTTTTGGAACAGCAAAAATTACTCGAAAATATCCAAAAAAATTTGGAGCGTGGAATCAAGTTAAAGAAGCCTGGTATATTCAATTGCTATTCCCTTTAGTGAGATCAAAAGATTCAAAAAGTGAACTGCATTCTATAATCACAAAAAATGATTACGACCCTTCAACACTAAATAAAAAGTTTAATAGTTAATTCCATTTAAGGGTTTTGTTTTACCCTCCTAAATTATTAGAGGAGCTTTATAGTTCCTCTTTTTTTATTTGTATATTGAAAAGCGTTAAATAGTAAATAACCTCTAAACAACAAAATGATTAAACAACTACTTACTCTTGGAACTCTTCTGTTAACCCTATCAATTAATGCTCAAATAAATGCAGTAACTGAAAATGGAGATGAAGTTATATTATATAAGGATAACACATGGAAATACTCAAATGAAAGCCTTAATGAGATTGTTGAAATCTTACGAAATGATAAACCCTTTACTAAAGAAAAAAAATCTTCTTTTTTAGTTAAAAGCTCAAAAACAAATATTGGTGTTTGGATTAATCCTAAGAATTGGAGTTTTTCAAAAGCAAATCCAGACAGCCCATCTGAATTTAAATTTAGCCATAAAAATCTAGACGTTTATGGAATGCTAATTACTGAAAAAACAGAAATTACAGTAGAAGCATTAATTGATATTGCTTATGGAAATGCTCTTGATGCTGCTCCAGATATTAAAATAGTTGAAAAAGAATACAGAACGGTAAATGGCCTAGAAGTCATTATGATGAAAATGAAAGGTACAATTCAGGGATTAAAAATTATTTACTATGGATATTACTATTCTAATGCTGATGGAGCTTTTCAATTTTTGACATACACCTCACAAAATGTATTTAATGAGTATGAGAATGACATGTTGAATTTTCTCAACGGCTTAACAGAATATTAATTAATAAGCTCATAAATACCTTTACTTATTGAAACCAATTAAAATAAAATTTCAACAAATAAACATGAGAGATGAGTAAAGTACTATTAACTTCACTGCTGTTTTTATCTTTTAGAACCATTGGATTTTCTCAGGCCTTTGACAAGTCAAAATTAGATGCCTATTTCCAGGTACTTGAAAAAAATAATAAGTTTATGGGTAGTGTTGCTCTTTCAAAAAATGGAGAACTTATTTATTCAAAATCTATAGGCTATGCAGACCTTGAGCATAAGATTAAAGCCACAGAAAAAACAAAATACCGAATAGGTTCAATAACTAAATCATTTACCTCAGTTTTAATTTTCAAAGCAATTGAAAAGAAAAAACTAGATATAAATGAAACTATTGACACATGGTTTCCCACAATTACAAACTCAGATAAAATAAACATAAAACATCTATTAACTCATAGAAGTGGTATTCACAACTTCACAAATAATGCAAATTACCTTCAATGGAATACGCAGTCAAAAACTGAAAAGGAAATGATTGAGATTATACAAAAAGGAGGGAGTGACTTTCAACCAAATTCTAGGGCAATGTACAGCAATTCAAATTTTGTATTATTAACTTTTATTCTTGAAAAGACTTTTAACATGTCATATGCTGAGCTAGTTCAAACTCACATCGTTAAACCTCTTCGTCTAACAAATACTTATGTTTTTGGGAAGATTAACCCTAAAAATAATGAGGCTAAGTCTTATCATTATTTTGGTTCTTGGAAAAAAGAAGCTGAAACAGATTTTAGTGTTCCCCTTGGTGCTGGTGCCATTACATCTACTCCAACAGATTTAATAAAATTTGCAAATGCATTGTTTGAAGGACAGCTTTTAACTCCTGAAAGTCTTAAAATAATGAAAACAATAAAAGAAGGATATGGTAGTGGATTATTTCAAGTTCCTTTCTACTCAAGAATAGGCTTTGGACATACTGGTGGAATTGACGGTTTTAGATCTGTTTATTCCTATTTTGAAGATGATAAAATTTCTTATGCGTTAACTTCTAATGGGACTAATATGAATAACAACGATATTTCTATTGCTGTATTAAGTGCCGTTTTTAATAAACCTTATCAAATCCCTGTATATACAAATTACGCCCTAACCTCAGAAGATCTAGATAAATATTTAGGGGTATATGCCACTAAACAAATGCCATTGAAAATAACTGTGACAAAAAATAAAAACACCTTAATTATTCAAGCTACAGGGCAACAAGCTTTTGTTGTTGAAGCTACAGAAAAAGACAAATTCAGTTTGGATCAAGTTGGGGCAAAATTTAACTTTAATCCAACAGAAAAAACAATGGTGTTGCTTCAAGGGGGCGGAGAAATTAAATTTACAAAAGAATAATTTTTATTTTTTTATGAATACAACACATTTTAAAAAACTTGAACAAATGTATTTGCAAGCAAATGTAAATACCATGATCTTCAATTCTACTTCATGTAATATTAAGGAAGGAGAGGCTGAAATTGGGTTAACAATTTCGGAAAAGTATTTTCATGCCTTGGGCGCTACACATGGTTCAGTGTATTTTAAATTACTAGATGATGCTTGTTTCTTTGCTGTTCAATCCTTAGTAGAAGATGTATTTGTACTCACTACCTCTTTTAATATAAATTTAATTAGGCCTGTAAATCAAGGATTAATAAAAGCGGTTGGCAAGTTAAAATATGCATCAAAAGAAATATTTGTAGCTGAAGCCAACCTATACAATTCCGAAGGAAAAGAAATTGGTTTTGGAACAGGTAATTTTACCAAAAGTAGAATAGCGTTATCCCAAGAAATAGGATATAAATAATTTAAAAAAAACAAACAAACTCTTCAAATTTCTTGACCTAGTTTCAAATGATTAATTTCTTTTCTATATTAGTGGTTGAAAACAACTAAACCGTAAAGATGAAAAAATTAGCAATAGTAATTCTAATGATAATCTGTTCTTGCCAAAGCCCAAATGGAACAGTGACCACCAACGATGAACGATCTGAAATTATTAAGACCCTTTTTAAACAAGTTAGTGAAGAAAACATAGACTATCTTAAAGAGGTGTTCTCTGACGACATGACCTTTGTAGATGCTAGAAACAATACAAAAGATAAAGCAGGTTTTATCGCTGGAGTTGAAGGGTTATTTGAGATGTTTGATGATATTAGTTTTGAGGATGTAGACGGAGACGCTACCGGCTCTGAAATAGAAACAACAGTCTATGACAATGGAATTGTATGGACCAACATTTGGAATACCTTTAGTGCTACTGGGAAGTATACAGGACAAAAGGTAAGTTTCCCTTTTCACATATCGTATCAATGGGATGGCCTTAAAATAAACAGAGAAGTTCAATTTTTTGACAATGCTGTTTTTGACAAAGAGCTTAACGCCATGCAAGCTGCCAAAAATGTTTCTGAGAAATTAGTGATTTTACTGGAGTTAAAGGTAACTAAAGGGAATTCTAAAGAAGACGTTCAAGCACTCGTTAAAAAGCTAAATGATTTTGTTAGGGCTAACGAACCGAACACCTATGACTACACGTATTTTATTTCTGAAAATGGGAAACGAGTATTTTTAGTAGAAAAGTATCATACCTCTGCAGATATGATCTTACACGCAAACAACTTTGAAGGAGGTCCAAACTTTGCTCCTTTTATGAAAATGTTTGAAATAGATAAATTTATTATTGCTGGAAATGCAACTGACGAATTAAAAGACTTATTGAAGGCCTATCCAATTGAATACAGAACCTCTGTTGGTGGTTGGATTTATTAATTAAAAACCCTCTAAATCAAAAAATAATATTAATTAAATTTTTAAAAATTATGAAAACCTTTATTAAATTAATGATGTTAGCGGTTTTAGTAACCGCTTGCTCCACTGGAAATCATGCTGATTTTGAAAAAAATACAGCTATGGCAAAAAAATATTTTGAACTTCACCAAGCTGAAAAATCTGCCGAAATGTTCGAAATGATTCACGATGATTTAGAATGGCATATGCCCGTATATGGTTCAGAAATGGCAGACGCACAAGGCTTAAAAGATGCTATTGTAAATTACCAAAAAGAATTTGACAATATGAATTTTACTGCAGACTATTGGTTACCTGGAGTAGATGAAACTACTGGATTATTAGACGGTAGTACACGAGTATATGGTACTTGGACGGCAGATCACGTAGCCTCTGGGAAGTCTGTTAAACTTACAGCCTACCATGCCTTTGCCTTTACAGACGGTAAAATATCTGGAGGTGGAGACTGGTTTGATTTTGGAGGAATGATGAATTCTTTAGCTGCCGATACAGAAACAACTACAGAAGAGTAATCTTACTGTTTACAAACTCACAAAAGCCTTCTTTTAGAAGGCTTTTTTTTGATGTATATTTAAAAAATCTATGAAGATCATCAGAACAACATATGTAAACCCTGCATTTCAAGAGCTTGTTACACAACTAAATACAGACCTAGCCAACAGAGATGGCAAAGACCACCCCCTATCTCAGTTTAATGAAATTACGCATCTAAAGTATGTTGTATTGGTGCTACTTGATAATAAACCTGTGGGTTGTGGTGCCATATCTAATTACAATCAAACTGCCGTGGAGGTTAAAAGAATGTATGTAACTCCATCTTATAGGGGTCAAAAAATAGGAGAACGCATACTTTCCGAATTAGAAAATTGGGCCAAAGAATTAGGGCATAGTAAATGCATTTTGTTTATGGGAGTTAATCAACCGGAAGCCCTAAAACTGTATAAAAGAAACAACTTTTCTGTCATAGAAAACTATGGAAAATTAAAGGATATTCCAGATAGTATTTGTCTTGCTAAAAGTTTAACATAGATAAATTTAACTTGAAGAAGTGATTCTAATATTAAAAATTATTGCATTTTTGTTTGCTAATGACTTAAAAACTCATCATGAAAAAAATTGTACTCTTTAGTTTTGTAGCAATCCTACTTATAGGTTGTGAAAATTCAGAAAATTTACCTGCACCTAATTATACTATAGAGGGTAAGTGGTTAATAGAAGGGACTATTCCTGCGGGAAACACGATGTATCTCTATGAAGATGGTGTGCGTTACACATATTACTGTGTGGCAGATGATTGTAATGCTTTGTACAATTCATACGAAGCAAATGATGGAAATCATCTTCCAGGAACAAATAATTATACCGTTGAAGATAATATTCTAACGGTTGATTTGAATTTTGGAAATGAATTAGTTACTCCAATTATATTTGAATGTGATGGTGGAGAGGTAATTTTTGAAACACCCGAATATAGTTTGTTCAGATTAAATTCTGATTGTAATTAGACTTATTTAACAGTTACGTTTAATTTTCTTTCCCTCCTAACCTCTTAAAAAACTATTTAAATATTAATCTTTTGGGTTACCTCTACTAATATATATAACTCTTGTTTTACTTAAAAATAGGTGGGTAGCTAGTATGTTAATTTTAATTTAATTTTTAAAAGCAACTCAGTTGCATTAAAGTTTTTATCATTAAATTTGTGCTCCGCTAAAATTAGCGGTGTAAATTGATATGATAAAACATGAAGAATAGTAAATTACCTGTTACTGTTTTAAGCGGCTTCTTGGGGGCAGGAAAAACAACTTTACTCAACTACATTTTACATAACAAGGAAGGCCTTAAAGTGGCAGTTATTGTAAATGATATGAGTGAAGTGAATGTAGATGCCAACCTAGTAAAAAGTGAAAACATCCTTTCAAGAACTGATGAAAAGCTTGTAGAAATGAGCAATGGTTGTATTTGCTGTACGCTTCGTGAAGACTTAATGGTTGAAGTAGAACGCTTAGCTAAAGAAAATCGTTTTGATTATTTACTTATAGAAAGTACTGGGATTAGTGAACCTGTTCCTGTAGCGCAAACTTTCTCTTTTGTAGATGAAGAAAACGGTATAGATCTTTCCAGATTTAGCTATGTAGACACCATGGTTACTGTTGTTGATGGATTTAATTTTTTCAAGGATTTTGGAAGTCCAGAAAAACTTACAGACAGAGCGCTCACTGATATAGATGGAGATGATAGGACTATTGTAAATCTGCTAACTGACCAAATAGAATTTGCCAACGTAATTATTATTAACAAAACAGATTTAATTAACAAAGAACACTTGGGGGTGTTGAAAGCAACTCTACAAAAACTAAACCCTGCTGCTACCATTATTGAATCTAGCTACGGGAAAATTGCTCCCAAAGAAATTTTAAATACCAGGCTATTTAATTTTGAAGAGGCTGAACAAAGTGCCGGATGGATAGAAGAACTAAATAAAGAGGAGCACACGCCAGAAACAGAAGAATATGGTATTAGTTCCTTTGTTTTTAGAAGCAAAAAACCTTTTGATCCTCAACGCTTTTGGAATTATTTACAACAACAATTTCCCAATACAATAATACGCAGCAAAGGATTATTCTGGCTTGCTTCTAGACCACAGCAAGCATTAGTTTGGGGCCAAGCAGGAGGTTCTTTAAAGGCTGATAGTGCTGGAGTATGGTTGTGCAGCATGTCGTTTGATAAACGTATTAGAGATCTCGTTTTCATAGAAAATCAAGATGAAATTGAAAAAGACTGGCATAAAGAATTTGGGGATAGAAAAAACGAAATCGTGTTTATAGGTCAAAATCTAAATGAACAAGAAATAAGAAAGGATCTTACTGCTTGTCTATCCACCACAGAAGAATTAATTTCACTCCAATGGCAAACTGGTTATGATGACCATTGGCCGATTGAACGCGTATATGCAACGTAATTTAGAATATAAAATGAAACACAGTAGACGATCATTTATTTCTTTCCTAGGAAAAGCCAGTTTGGGTTCATTTGTTATTCCTCCCTTTTTAATGAGTTGTGGAAATACTCCTTCACCCATAGAAAAAGAAAAAATTACTAAAACCGTCTTAGATAGATTAAAACAAGTAGTTATAAAAAATATTGACCCTACAGATGTAGATGATTTAGTACTTTCCGAAGGACTTCATTATCACACGATTATTAAATGGGGAGATCAAATAAATTTTACAGATACTTTTGGGTTTAATAATGATTTTACTTGTTTTATTCCTCTTGATAAAAACGACCCAACTGATGGTTTGCTATGGGTAAATCATGAATATATTAATCCGCTTTTTGTTTCGGGATACAATCGTAGAAATATAGATGAAAAACGAACCAAACAACAAGTAGACAAAGAAATGTATAATGTTGGTGGAAGTATCGTTAGAATTAAAGAAGAAAACGGCACTTGGAGTATCGTAAAAAATGACCCATTAAACAGACGAATTACTGCTAAAACTCCTATGCAACTCAATTGGGATGAACCAATTAAAGGAAAAGATACAGTCATTGGAACCCTTGCTAATTGTTCAGGAGGCATTACTCCATGGAATACATTTCTTACCTGTGAAGAAAATTATGACAATTTTTATGGAGAAACGGTATACGATCAAAACAATAACCCTCAACACAAACCTAGTGAATATAACAAGTGGGAACAATTTTATACCTACCCTCCAGAACATTATGGTTGGGTAGTAGAGGTAAACCCTAAAGATGGATTATGCCAAAAACACATTGCGCTTGGAAGATTTGCTCATGAATGCTGTACCTTATATGAATTGGAAGATAAGCGAGTAGTAGCTTACTCAGGAGATGATACTAATGACGAGCATTTGTATAAGTTTATCTCCTCTAAACCTGGCTCTCTAAAAGAAGGCACCCTGTATGTTGCAGATACCATCAATGGAAAGTGGTTAGCTTTAGACTGGGAAAACCAGCCCATTCTAAAACAAGAATTTAAAAGCCAAACTGAGGTGCTTATTAGAGCTAGAGAAGCTTCAAAACTAATAGGTGCTACTGCTTTAAATCGTCCTGAAGATATTGAAATTGATCCGATTTCGGGAAATATTTTAATTACATTAACTAATAATAAACCAAAAAATGACTTTCACGGCTCTATTCTAAAAATAGAAGAAACCAATGGAGAATTTGATGCCCTTACCTTTAAGGCTTCTACACATATTGCTGGTGGTGAGGAAACTGGGTTTACATGTCCAGACAATTTAGCCTTTGATTTGGCTGGAAATCTTTGGATTACTTCAGACATCTCTGGAAGCAGTATGAATCAAACAGACAACCAATACACTTCTTTTAAAAATAATGCCTTGTATGTAATTCCCAGATATGGTGAAGAAGCAGGAAAAGTAATTCGAGTTGCTTCTGCACCTAAAGATGCAGAGCTTACAGGGCCATGGTTTTCTCCAGATGGAAAAACATTATTTTTAAGTGTTCAACATCCCGGTGAACAAACAATAGATCTAAAAAATCCCACAAGTTTATGGCCTTTTGATAAAGACAACATTCCTAAACCAGCAGTAGTAGCCATTAAAGGAGACTTAATAGAAAAAATGAATAGGCTACATCTGCTTGAGCAATAATTTTTAATTACTTTTAGATGATACAAAAAAGTAACACAAAGACTTTAATTGGCACAACATAAGTTCTTTGAGAAAAAACAAGCATGAATAATCGAGGAGATTGAGCCAAGCAATACATATGATTGCAAGTACATAGAAATAAAACACCTATTACTAATTTTTTTTACTCAGTTTTTCTCTTTAACCATTTACCCGGCATTTTCCCTGTTATTTTCCCTTTTTCCAAGACCATTTCACCATTAATAAAAACATAGTTAATTCCGCTAGGAAAATGATGCGGATCTGTATAGGTTGAGTTGTCTTTAATAGTAGCTCTATCAAAAACAACTAAATCTGCAAAAGCTCCTTCTAGAATTCGCCCACGATCTTTCATGCCTATTTTTTCTGCAGGTAAATAAGTCATTTTTTTAATTGCATTTTCTAAATTAATAATGTTTTTATCACGCACATAATGCCCTAATACTTTAGGAAAAGCACCATAGCATCTAGGGTGTGGATAGCCTTCTCCAAAATTAAATAAATCACCATCAGAATCTATCATTGTATTTGGGTCTTGAAGAAAATGAGTGATATCTTGCTCAGACATTGCATGAAAAATACCAATAAAACCTCCCTGTAATTCTAACTCTAAAAGTAAATTAACACCTGTTTCTAAACTTAGTGGCAAGCCTAAATGTGTTGCATAGTCTGCCAGTGTCTTACCTGTAAAAGCAGGGTTTTGTTTAAAGTTCCTAAATTGTATTTTAGTTAAATCTTCTCCTCCAGCATCTGTTTTAAAAAGTAGTGCCATTTCTTCTTTTATTTTTTTGGCGGTTGCTTTGTCTGCCAAGCGTTTTTTTAAACCCTCTTGCCCACCTTCCATAGCCCATTGAGGTATAAGAATAGAACTAATAGTGCTAAATGCAGTATACGGATAAATATCTTGGCTAACATCTATTCCTTCCTGTTTGGCAGAGTCCAGTAATACTAATGCCTTTTTAGACCAACCCCATTGAGTTTTTCCTGTAGCTTTTAAATGATTAATTTGAACAGGAATATTGGCTTTTTTCCCTATGTTTATACTTTCTCTAATAGCGCTTAGTAAGCCGCTTCCCTCATTACGCAAATGAGTAAAATAAACCCCATTATATTTACTGACTACCTCTGCCAATGCCACAATTTCTGCTTCATCTGCATAATTAGCAGGCACATATTCTAAACCTGTAGACAACCCTAAAGCACCTTGCTTCATGGTTTGGGCTACATAGTATTTCATGCTATCTAACTCTTGTTTTGTTGCTGCTTTATTTTTATAACCCATGACCTGTTTTCTAATCCAAGAATGACCAGCAAAATAACCCATATTAGGCGCCATTACAAGGTTACTTGCATAGGTGTCCAAAGGAAATGCTTGCTCTCCACTGTGTAAACTAGCCATTAAGGTGGTAACTCCTTGATGAATAAAATTTTCTGCAAATGGATAATCTTGAATATTAACCTCTACATTAGTATGCATATCTATAAAACCTGGACTTACAATAAGCCCTGTTGCATCTATACTAATAAGTGCCTGAGAAGCATCTATATTTTCTCTTGAAATCTTCTCAATTTTATCATTTTTAATGGCAATTGAAGCAATATAGGCAGGAGCTCCTGTACCATCTATGAGTGTTCCATTTTTAATAATTACATCATACAATGGTGAGGTATTGTTGCACCCAGTAGAGATAAATGCTATAAACGAAAGCAACAAAAACGTAGGTCTACAAATCTTCATTTTAACTATTTATTTTTGATCATATTACCTTGGCATTAGTTCTACACCCAAGCCTGGTTTGTCTGAAATACTCATTAAACCATCTTTAAGTATAAAACCACCTGTTACAAGATCTTCTGCAAGATCTAAGCTACCGTCTAAGTCTAAATATTTAGTATTGGGAGAGGCAAATGCTATATGCAAGGCTGCTGTAATACTTACAATGCTTTCATCATTACATCCCCAAAATAAATTGATGCCTCCTGCCCTTGCAATGGTAGCTATTTCTTGTGCTGCTAAAAGACCTCCACATTTCATTAATTTAATATTGAAAATACCAAAGGGTTGTGGAAAAGGCGCAAAATTGATGGCACTGTTACTATTCTTTAAACTTTCATCGGCTACTAAAATACTGCGATAATGTGGGTCTATTGCGGCCAACTCATTTTCTTTACCTACCAGTAAAGGTTGTTCTATAATTTCTAGGCCTAAGGTATGGGTGGCCTTTATAAATTTTTCTAAATCTTTAATCTCATATCCTTGGTTAGCATCTACTCTTATTTTTATGTTTCTAAATTTCTCATTTACTTTTTTAATTCGCTCAATATCTACTTCTACTTCTTGTCCTGTTTTAATTTTTAACACCTTAAACCCTTGTTTTACGTACTCTTCCGCCTCTTTTACTGTATCTGCAACATTCATAATACCTATAGTTACTGAGGTTGGAAGTGTATAATGATGTTGCCCATATATTGCTGCTACAGGAATTTCTAAAAATTTGGCAAAAGCATCGTGAAGAGCTATATCCCAAAGTACTAGTGTGCCTGGCTTATTTGGAAATGCTTTCCCTATTTCAAAAATTATAGCTCTAAAATGTTGGATCTGTTTACCAATAAATTTTTGAAAATACCCCGATTGGCAGTTTTTTAAAACATCTGAAGGAGATTCTCCTACAACTTCTAAGTCTGGATTAGATGATCCAATGCCCACAACACCATTTTCTAAAGTAATAAGTAAAAACACATTTTCTACCTCTGAAATGGTTTTATAGGCAATGGTATAGGGTTTTGTAAGTGCTAAGTTTTTTGAAAAAAATTCAATTTTTTTTATCTTCATAATGACAAGCCTTTTATTTCTGAAACAATTTTTTTAACCCCTTCTTCCAAGGGGAGTACCACCGGAATATCTAAGGTTTTTTGGTAGCTAGCTTTATAGCTTAGTGCTTCTTGCTTGCTAAGACCAGAGGTGTTTAAAGCTAGGGCTATAACTGTAGCACCAAATTTTTCTATAATGTCAATTTCTGATGCAACCGAAGGAATTTCTCCCCAAAGAGGATCATTATCAAAATATTTTTTTTTCGGAGCATGAATAAGTACCACTTGGGTTGCATTTCCTGAA
>Ga0228622_1000398_pt1 | contig 24775 bp, 37 predicted proteins | sample 26DmetaG_FD_186035 | JGI IMG/M metagenome (GOLD analysis project Ga0228622, IMG submission 186035) | Seawater microbial communities from Monterey Bay, California, United States - 26D | ecosystem: Environmental > Aquatic > Marine > Coastal | place: USA: California | collected 2016-10-01
CACAAAAGAAATATAAATCTGACTGTAATCGAAACTCATATACTCAAGTTATTGCCGACAGAATGGGATTCAAAGATAATTTGAATTTTGGAGTAATGGGCTCTTCTAACGAAAAGCAATTGATGTTATTAGAACAATTCTTACATTCAAATTCAATATCAAAAATATTTGTTTTATTCAATTTTACTCATACTCATAGATATGTTCAGTTTTTTAAGGTAAATAATGAACGAAGATATCAGATAGTGGATATAACACCCCAACAAAAGTTCACAAAGAATTATTTCACAGGCATAGATTCTAAAAGTATAGACCATAATTATACCATTTTCAGAAATAGTATGCAAGATGTATACAATCATGTCAAAGACAGACGAATGTTATATTATATGTTATCTAATTATAATGTTCCATATGTGACATTCGATGGTCTGAATGATATGGATTATCGTATATTAAGAGATAATCCAATAAAATACATAGACCAGTTCGATATAAGTCCGATGTCAACTGATGAAGAATCTTTGAATTTTCTAAAGTTTTACCACCAAGAATTAGTCGATAAATCACCAATGCTCTGCCACATTGGTATTGGTGAATTAGATGGTCATAGAAACATCGACAAATACATAAATAATAAAGCAAAGTTGGAGTATGGAAACGAAAACCACTATATAGAACAAAGATGGCCTGATGGCAAGCCCAAAGTTTGGCCTGGTAGTCATTGGAATATTGAGGGCCACCATGAAGTAGCAAAATTAATAGAGGATTTTATAAAGAAGAAATATAAGAATTAGAGTTTTAGGCATTGACATCATAGTCGATATGTACTATAATTAGTACAATATTGGCAGTAAATGCCTAATATAATGGTGGTAAAGTAAAGCCCCATTGTCTTTATATCCATGATGGATATAGAGTCACAGAAATAGGAGAACATACATATGTTTAAAACTATTACTGACTCGATTGCTTCTGTACAAACAATTGCAGTAAGTTTAATCGGACTAAGCATAGTCTTAGAAGTGGTATTCGGTTCAACCGTTCCATTTCTATCTTTAGGTGTTATTAATAACATCTCGGCTATCATTGCCGACTTAGGGTCTCAAGGCATTATAGGCCTAATTACCCTCGGCATTTTGTGGGCACTTTTTATTAAAAAATAATATTGCCTAATTTACTATATATTCATGGCGCACGAGTTATTCTTGCGCCAAGAATCTTAAAATAACAGGAGATACAATTATGGAATTTTTTGCAGATAGAATGAAAGAAAAAGCATCTCACGGCGGACTAGGTTTAGTTGCTGTTGGATTGATTATACTATTTCTAGGTGGCTGGGTTACTTATGCCGCTTATGCCGCTATTGCTTATGGTGGTTACCAAATTTTAACAAAAGGTTAATTCTCAAATCTTGACAATAACGCCAAAATAGGTTATAATGTACCTACAATGGCGTTATTTGTTAAGAGAGAATTATGAAAAGTAAAAAAAGTAAAAAAAGAAATAGGAAACCAAAAATTAATAACAGAAATCCCGTTGCACACGCTCTTCGTACACCTAAATTTAGAAGTAAGGTATATCTGGATAGAAAAAAAGAGAGTAAGAATACCGGTAAATATTTAGATGAGGAGTAGATGAGATGGCGTATGTAGTAACACAAGATTGTATAAAATGCAAATATACAGACTGTGTAGAAGTGTGTCCAGTGGACTGCTTCTATGAAGGTGAAAATATGTTGGTTATTAATCCTGATGAATGCATAGATTGTGGTGTTTGCGAACCTGAGTGTCCAGCAGATGCCATTATAGCGGATAATCATCCAAAATTCACACAAAGACTTTTAGATATAAATGACAAGATGTCACAAGTGTGGCCAGTTATTGTAGAACAAATACCCCCATTACCAGACGCAGACAAATTTAATCCTAAAGAAGGATATACAGAAGATAAAACCCCATTATTAGACCAATTTGACAAAGATTAACGAGAGAACTAGATATTGATGAAAACATTTAGAGTGAGGATGGACGACTTCTTCCATTGGGTAAAAGGTACAGAATTAGTTGAATTGACAGATATTGATGTCAGTGAAGACCCAGTTCGACCAGGATTAGACTTGGAGTTCAGAACAAGTTACGGTCGGAAGATATACGGGTTGAAGTACGAAGATACGATAGAAGGTGTCATTTGTATCGCATATTGTAACGATATCCCACAATCTGAACGAGAATTAGACTTAATAAGTCAGAATTCTCATTATAAAGATGAATTTGATATAGCAGTCGCATATACTGTCTGGAGTCGCAAAAGAGGGGCTGGTAGAGAGATTATGACGAAACTGAAGGATTATCTCAAAGAAAACACAAATGTCACCAAGGTAGTCACCTTATCGCCATTAACACCTATGGCCACACACTTTCACATAAGAAATGGTGCAAAATTGATTAATATCAACGCCACCACTCAAAATTTCGAATATAAACTCAAAAAATCGTAAAAACTTGACAGATTTCGTATTTGTGCTATAATATAAGTATATTCAATAAAAGAGGAGTTACTTATGTTAAATGTAAAAGAAATGGAAGCAATCAATTCACTTGTATCTAAGATGTCTTTAGAGGACATTAAAATGGTTAATGAAAGAATGTCTCTACAAAGGACATTTATTGGTAACGATATTAAAAGGTCATTGAAGATTGGTGATAAAGTTTCATTTAATGGACGAAGAGGTCTAACTGAAGGTACTGTATTGAAGATTGCGATTAAGAACGTAGTTGTTGATACGGGTTCTACACGTTGGAATGTTCCTGCTTCTATGTTAAAGAAGGTAGCATAATGGCTATTACTATTACAAAAGAATGGGATGACCTTTGTGACTTTGTTCAGAAAGGTCGTTACATGTGTATCTATCAAAAAGGTACTGATGGTCTAATCGATAAGATTAAAGGTTATGGGCCATGGTTTACTTATAAGACACAAGAGTGGTCTAATGAGAAACAAAAGTGGGAACCTATTCCTAAGATTACATATACGTGGTCAGCGGAAGATGTTCGTGAATATTATAATGAACGCATGAAAGAATCTTGGATGATGTCTCATGCATGTGATTTTTAAATTATGTTAAAAGAACGATTTGGTGCTGATAGAACCTGGACTGGAAACGATAGAGGAGTATTAAAACTTCTCTACCAAGATTCATATACGGATGATATGTCTGACACCGCTCTTAATTTATTAGTGGAAGAATATTCTGGCAGTAAAAGGTTTCAAGACCGAATGAAAGAATTTAAAGTCCAACGTTGGCTGGCTGATGAAAAACATACAGAAGGCAGTGGTGGAAATATACCATTTGAGGATATGCTTCAAGATTGGTATGAATGTGAATTTATATCCGAGAGAATACTCAAGGATAGCCTGACGATTCGTCATTATGAACAGGCCATCGCACAAGATGTAAATATAAAAAAGGCGAGACAAGAAATGGCCGCTAAACTATGCGGTGATATAATAACAGATGAAGACAGAGCCTTTAATGGCTTACGAAAGGAGACAATTAAATGAGTTTAATTTTATCGATTGAAGAAGCAAAAGAGAAAGGCATGTGGAAGTTAGTAGCACAACTAGAACGTGATTTAGAACGTAGGCAACTACTAAAGATGGCACCACTAGAAGAAGTAAAGGATAAGCACGAATCCACTATGTGGCAAGACGATATTGACGATGATTGGGAATAAAAAACTTGACAGATATTGCTTTTGTGCTATAATTAATAATAACAATAAAAAGGAGTTAAAATGAAATATATCGTAACTATAATCGCTTTAACGATGAGTGTGTTTACAACTAACGTTATGGCGTCAAATGCCACTGCTACCATTGACGGTACAGTGATATCAAGTACTGCTATTATGCAAGACCAAGTTAAGAATGTTCCACAAGAGTCATGTACTATTGTAGATGTTCCTATCTATGGTGGTGGTCAGGCAACTGCCGCTGATGCAATTACTGGTGCTATCATTGGTGGTGTTCTTGGTAATCAAGTAGGTAAAGGCAAGGGTAATGATGCCGCTACTATATTTGGTGCAATCATCGGTGCAAAAGCGGCCGAAGAGAATGCTAAAAAGAATGGTACTCAAATTGTTGGTTACAAACAAGTACAACAATGTGAAGTCACATATATAAGAATTACGGAATCTGTTGTAGTCGGTTATGAAACTACAGTTGAGTTATATGAAGGTATGATACATACTTTCGTAACACATAGGTCATATAGAGTTGGTCAATCTGTACCAGTTAGAATGACTCTAACTTTGAATTAAGTACTTACTTATTATAACTGATAACACAATTTCACTATAATATCTCATAAATACAGTATGAGAGAAACAAAAGCCTCTTTTTAGAGGCTTTTTTATTACATTATAGAGGAGGATTATTATGTTATTTCCGATAATTACATTTATAACCGCCATTACAATTGCGGCAATAGCCGCTTGGTTTTCAGTTGCTGGTCTTATGGCTATTTTTACTGCATCAGCAATCGCAGTTGCCATTATGGCAGTAGCACTAGAAGTTGGTAAATTAGTATCAGCATCGTGGGTATATCGCAACTGGAATAGGGCACCATTTCTTTTAAAATCTTATCTTACAATTGCAGTAGTAATCCTAATGCTCATTACATCAATGGGTATTTTTGGTTTCCTATCAAAAGCACATTTAGAACAGGCGGCTGATAGTGAAGAAAATACTGCTCGTATTGAACGTATCGTACAGGATATGGACAGATATGAAGTAACAACAGATAGACTTGAAGAAAAAATTACAAAATTAGACAATGAGGGTGAAACAGATACTTCAAAAGTACAAGCACAAATTGATACAGAAGAAAACAGAATGGACAATGTTATGGTCCGAATTCAGCCTGCCATTGATGAACAAAATTTAATCATTACTACAGAATTAGCAAAAGATGATGATAAGGTAAGACCTTATCTGAACCAAATGGACAACTTAGACAATGAAATTGTCAAACTTGAAGAACAGGCTAAGAAGTATGAGAATGACATTACTAATGTTGGCAAAGATACAACAAGTTACGATTATGCAGTAGCACCATTCCAGGACCAGATTACTAAAATCAAATCAGATATTGCTACATTTAAAGAGATGTCAAAATCTGGTACACAAGAAGACCTGAAGAAAGCACAACAAGTAGTTGGTATACCTTGGGGTTACTGGAGAAATTCAGAAGTTATTAAAGAATGGAATGAAGCAAATAACTTAAAGTTAACTGAACTAGGAACAAAGATTGCAGATGTTCGCAAAGACTTTGAAAGACAATACAAACAAGAACGTATTAGACTTAGTAATATGGTAACTAAATTAAGAGGAACAGATACTCAGTCTGTTAACGAACGTAAGATGGAATTACTAGTAAAGATTGAAGAAGCAAGAGGAGTTGAATCTCCTGTAATTTCTTCTGCTAGAAATGAAATTAAAAGATTACGTGAAAAAGCAGATAGAGAAGTTTCTGGTTCTTTAATAATACTTGACCGATTAAGAAATGAATTAGTAAATGTTTCACAGATTGACAACTCAGTTGAGATTGAGGCATTACAGTTAAAAATTAATAATAACAATGAAGCAATTGATGGACTAATAGACCAAAAGTTTGAATTAGAAAGAGAGATTAGACAAATTGAAACTGAGATTGGACCTATCAAATACATTGCAGAGATGGTGTATGGGGACACTGAAGGAGATACAATTGACCAAGCAGTAAGATGGCTTATCATTGTATTCATTTTTGTATTCGACCCACTAGCCGTTTTACTTTTACTCGCCGCGAATTACAGTTTCACCCACCGAAACTCTGGTGGCAGACAGGAAGAAATTTTTGATAAAGTTTCTTTCAAAAAAAAAAAGTAAAAAAACCACTTGACTTTTCACCCGAAATAAGCGATAATATTAATAAGGAAGAATTAATAGATATCGCACCATCTAATGTAACGGTTCATATTGACGTTGAAGATACCAAAGTCAAAGAAGAAGTTGAAGAAATTGACGAAAATATCGGTGTAGTTTTAGACGATGCCGAAATTGATGAAGAAATCGAAGAAGAATTAACTCCTGAAGAAGTGAAAGAAGTGAAGAAGAAGATTGAAAGAGAGATAAATACTCAAGCAATCAAACGAGATGGTTGGTTAGACGACATTAAAGATAAAAAATAAAGAGGCTTAATTGGCAGAAAATAAAGAATTTAAATGTTCATTTTGTGGGAAACCCAAGAACGACATTAAAACATTAATTGCTGGACCTAATAATTACATTTGTAATGAGTGTATTGATTTGTGCCATGATATTATTCATGAGGTAAAAAAAGAAGAGAAGCAAGATTATTCATCTATTTCTACTACTCCTGAAGAAATCAAAGAGTATTTGGACAATCATGTTATTGGTCAAAACGAAGCAAAAGAAGTTGTATCAGTTGCCGTTTATAATCACTATAAACGTATTAATGCACCAGATACAGGAGTTGAATTAGATAAATCTAATATCTTATGTTTCGGACCAAGTGGTACTGGTAAAACTTTAATAGGCAAAACTATTGCTAAGTTCCTAGATGTTCCCTTTGCTCAAATCGATGCAACTACATTAACTGAAAGTGGTTACGTTGGTGAAGACGTAGAGAATGTAGTACAACGTTTGCTGATTGCATCAGATTTTGATGTTGAAAAAGCAGAACGTGGTATTGTTTACATTGACGAAATTGATAAGAAAGCCAAGAAAGGTGAAAACTTATCGATTACAAAAGACGTATCAGGTGAAGGTGTACAACAAGCATTACTTAAAATTGTAGAAGGTACAGTTGTTCGTGTTCCACCAGGTGGTGGTCGTAAGCATCCTAACCAAGAAATGATTGAAGTAGATACTAGAAAGATTCTATTCATCGTTGGTGGTGCATTTGTTGGCATTGACAAGATTGTAGAAAATAGAGTTAACACAAGTCCTGGGATTGGTTTTAGTGCCAAACAAAAGGGAAGTTGTAAATGTAATACTAGAGAACATATAAGAACACAAGACCTTCTTAAATATGGATTGATTCCCGAATTTATGGGTAGATTTCCAATTATAGTTGGACTTGATGAATTAACACAAGACGAATTAGTTAGAATTCTGATTGAACCAAAGAGCAGTATAATTTCACAATTTAAGATGTTATTTGCTTTGGACAATGTAGAATTAGAAGTTGGTGATGAGGCTTTACAAGCAATTGCCAATATAGCACATGAAGATACAACAGGTGCAAGAGGATTAAGAAGTGTAATAGAGAAGTCATTATTAAAGACTCAATTTAAACTTCCAAAACTTGCACAGAATGGACTTATAAAAGTTATCATTACTAAAGACTTTATTTCAGGCGACACAGATAAACCAATATTGGTTTATAAAGAAGAGGATGCCAAGGAGACAGAACAAAAAGTAGATGGGTAAGTATTATAAAGACAATCGAAAAGATAGGATTGTGTATAATCATCAAATAAAATTTGATACGTTGCGAGTAATAGGTTCTGACCGGACTGCACTAGGAGTAATGAGTAAGAATGAAGCATTGGCTCTAGCAGACTCAGAAAATTTAGACTTAATATTGATTGTAGAAAAGGCAGAGCCGCCTGTTGCTAGAATCGTTGAGTTGAACAAGTATAGATACGAGCAACAAAAGAATGAAAAAGAAATGGCTAAAAAAGCCAGAGCGGCACGAATTGATACAAAAGAAATAAAGTTTAAACCTAATATAGGTGAACATGACTTGCTTATAAAAATGAAACACGCACAAGATTTTTTAGATAATGGAAACAAAGTTAAGATTACAATTCAGATGCGTGGTAGAGAAAATGCAAACAAGTCAGATGTTTTTAAATTTTTTAAAGAAGCAATAGAAGAACATTTAGTGAATTTTAAGTACGATTCAAACTTAGCATTAAATGGAAATAGAATAATAGGAATACTATATAAAGATGGCTAAATTTATACCAAAGAAGAAAAAAACGGGCAGAGAAAGACCGATAGGCACACACGTAGATGTACAACATGATAATTTTGAAAGAGCATTAAGACTTTGGAAGAGAAAATGTTCGGATGCAGGAACTGTACAAGAAGTTAGAGAACGTCAAGCATTCATTAAACCTACTGAAAAAAGAAAGAAAATGAAAGCGGCTGCCAAACAACGTACCAAACGTGAACAAGCAAAGAATGTTTTACGTAAGAAAAGAATGTATTAATGTCAATTGATGTACTTGAAACACTAGATGTAAGAACTCTACAGAAAGAGTCCGCTAGAGCATTGCTAACTATGGACGGAACAAGTCACGGAATAGCACGTTTCAACAAATTGGCACATCATAACTCACAGAATTGGTACAAAGCAGTACTAACAGCATATATAGAAGAACACGGAGGCTTACCTTGTGATGTAGGTCCCGCAAAAGACATATTATTGTTTTCGGAGAAAATTGGTTGTTAATTAGTATCGATGATATTGATATTCAGGAAATCTTAAACCTAGCATCTTCTATTGAAAAAAACGGACCACCTCGGACCTATCCAGACAAAATTTTAGCAAATCTATTCTACGAGCCTAGTACTAGAACTAGTGCAAGTTTTGCCGGTGCTATGTACAGACTTGGTGGGAATGTCATATCTATTAATGATGTAAATTATAGTAGTGTTGCCAAAGGTGAAAACTTGTCAGACACTATCGTAACTATGGCAAACTATGCCGATATAATTGCACTAAGAAGTAAGAATAAAGGAGATGCCAAACTAGCATCAGAAGTATCAAGTGTGCCTATTATAAATGCAGGTGATGGAAATGGTGAACACCCTACACAAACTCTATTAGATTTATACACAATATATAAGAAATTTGGTAGAATAAATGATTTGGTTGTTACGTTTGTTGGTGATATCGAAAACGGTAGAACAGTACATAGTTTGGATAAAGCACTTATAGATTCTACAAAGTATTTTATACCTACATATGACAAGAAGATATGGCCAGAGAGTGATGTTTATTATCTAACAAGAGTACAAAGAGAACGTGGCTCAAAGGGTAGTTATAGTATGAAGAAGGAACATATTCATCATATACCAGAAAATTCGATAGTAATGCACCCTTTTCCAAGAAATGAAGAAATTCCTACATGGTTTGATAAAGACCCTAGAGCAAAATACTTTGAACAGATGAAAAATGGATTATACGTCAGAATGGCTATTTTATCATATTTTTTCTAAAAACCACTTGACTTTTCATCCGAAATAAGCGATAATATTAATATTAATGAAGAAAAATAGAGTTTTAGACTTGACTTTTCGGAATTAATGACTAAATATATAGTATACGAACAATAGTGTTTGTATATTATAGAGATGCCGTAAGGGTCTCATTTACAAAAAACTTGCTTAATATAAGGAGAAAAATTATGACAAGAGTAACAACATTAAACCTGCCCGACTTCCACAGAGGTTTTTTAGGTTTTGATAGACTAGTAGAAGACTTTCAAAATATTAATAACGCAGGATATCCCCCATACAATGTAGAAAAAAGCGGTGACGATAAGTACCAAATTACTTTGGCACTTGCTGGCTTTGTACGTGACGATATTAAAATCGATGTACAAGAAGGCACTCTTACTGTAACAGGTGAGAAAGTAGAAGCCAAAGACGATGAAATTGAATACTTACACAGAGGTATTGCAAATCGCAGTTTCGTAAGAAACTGGTCTTTAGCAGAGTACGTTGAAGTAGTAGAAGCCAAAATGGAAAATGGTATGCTTTATATCGCACTAGAACGCATTGTTCCCGAAGAGAAGAAACCTAAATCTATTAAAATCAAATAGACCACTTGACTTTACGCCATAGTTGGCGTATAATTAAAGGAGAGATTCACTTTAGTGGGTCTCTCTTTTTGCATAAATACATAGTATATGGGAGAGTGTAATGATTGAAAGTAACGAAAAAGAAAAGGTACAGTCATCTAATAATTCGTTATTGACAATAGGTGAACCGAAGCAGTATTATGTTGTGATGCACAATGATGATAAGACTCCGTTTGATTTTGTTGTTGATATACTAATGGGATTGTTCAACCACGATAAAGATACAGCGGCTGATTTAGCACACAAAATTCACACAGATGAAAAGGCTATCGTAGGCATGTATAATTTAGAAATCGCAGAACAAAAAGTAGAAGAAACTGTTAAGGCAAGTAGGGTTGCTAACTATCCTCTATCGGTGTCTTTAGAACCAACAACGTAATAAAAATTCGATAAAGGAACAAAATGAACTTAAAGATTTTAAACGAATTAGATAGAATCCTTAAACGCAACCCCAATCTCAAATTAGACAAACATTCATATTGCCAAGTTGTAAATGGTGTATTTGATATTGAACTGAATCAAATCGATGATATAGAAATCTATGCATTAGCAGAACAAATCGATAGAGCAGTATTAAAGAATTACTTTGGTAAAGTCTGGCAAGCAGAAACAAAGAAATTCAAATATAGTGGACTTGCAATCATTGATGAAGTGAATGCAATGAATCCAGGTAACGTAATTGATATCGGTTGTGGGTATAACGAGTTTAAAGGAAAGATACAAAACTTAACTGGTATTGACCCATATAATGATAGAGCAGATATCAGTGTTCATACACTAGATTATAAACCAGAAGTCGAATATGATGTTGCTATCTGTCTAGGTAGTATTAATTTTGGTAGTAGTGATAAGATACTTGGTGAACTTGTAAATGTAGTAGGCATGGTCAAGTCAGGTGGTTTCTTATATTTCAGAGTTAATCCAGGAATTCAACATGATAAGCCAGCGGCTAAATGGATTAATTTTTATGACTGGGACCCAGTCTTCATTTCAAACGCCGCACAATATCTTAACTGTGATGTCTTAACATTACGACAAGACGATAATAACAGGTTTTATTTCGTATTACGTAAAAAATAACCTATGTTTACGCTAACGATTCGTATATTGAGTAAATATACGTATGTCACATAAAGAAGCATACAGGTTATTTTGGATGGTCAAAGGACACTTTAACACGTCAGAATCGACAGTGCTATCTTGTGCCGAAGGATACTTTAAACGTGTATGGAGAGCAGGCTGTGACGGAGCACCAATATCTGAATGGGAAGAAGGTTTCGAAGAAGCATATTCAAAAATAATTCAAAACTGTTGACATCCCTTGTCAATTGTGATATTATGTTCGTATAAAAAAGATAAATAAAACTAGTACAGAACTGTACTTCAATCATGTATAGCAGAGTTGCTAAGGCATGTTCAAAATCTTAAACATTTTAATATAAATTTAATAGGAAATTGGCAATGTCAGCAATTCTTACCCTGTTAGCAGGTACATTCTACGGATTAATAATAGGACTTATACCAAGTGCGGGAGCCACAACTGGACTCGTAGCAATGTTTGGTTTCATAAGTTACTTTGGTTTCGACCCATATTTGGGCGTAATCTTCTGTATGGCCGTAGTTGCATCTAGTACAACAGGTGATACTTACGCAGGAATACTATTAGGTATCCCAGGCGCAAACTCAGCCGCGGCAACAATGGTTGATGGATATCCATTAGCACAGCAAGGCAGAGCCACAGAGGCATTAACAGCCGCAATCACAACATCAACATTAAACGGATTATTTTGGGGTACATTAACTTTTGCCCTATTGCCTCAATATGCAAAACTTATTATGTATTTTGGTATACCAGAATTATGGGCATTTATCTTACTGAGTTTGGCATGTGTTGGATTTGTCAGTAATAGATTTTGGTTTAGAAGTATCATAGCAATCTTTGTAGGTATTGGAATAGGATTAATAGGCACAGACCCAGAAACAAACATGGACAGATTTACTATGGGTTGGGACTATCTAGGTGATGGTGTACAACTTATGCCATTAGTTGCTGGTCTATTTGCTTTTCCTGAAATCATTGCTGGTTGGCGTAGAGGAAACTCTATTGCTACTTTAAGTGGCGAAGAAACACATACGCATCAGACTTGGGAAGGTATTAAAGCAGTTTGGAAATATAAATGGGACGCACTACGTGGCGGTGCAATTGGCGCCTTTGTAGGATTTCTACCCGGATTAGGTGGCGCAATGGGAGATTGGATGAGTTACGGTTCAACAGTAGCAAGTCATCCCGAAGAAGAATTTGGTAATGGCAATATGAGAGGCGTTGTAGGTCCAGAAGGAAGCAACAATGCCCAAAAAGCAACTAGTATGATACCAACAGTATTGTTTGGCATACCAGGAGCAAGTTTTGCCGCAGTACTATTAGGACTATTTGCATACTTAGGTTTCGAATTGGGAACACAAGAAATCGCCGCAGATATAAAGTTCTTTGATAGTTTAACATTTGGATTTATGTGGGCGACAGTAATCACTGGTATACTTTGTGTAGCATTTAATAAGCAAATTGCAAAGATAACTTATGTTCCCTACATTTATTACTTCCCATTCTTAGTGGGATTTATCATCTGGGCTTGTGTTCAATACACAGGCGGATGGCAAGATTATGCTATATTAGGTATTACTACTTGTTTAGGATTGTTTATGAAGAAGTACAAGTTTAGTAGACCTGCCTTATTAATGGCATTTATACTTGCAATGAAAATAGAGGCATTATCTCTACAAATGTGGTTCATTTACTCAGTAGACACACTAGTAACACGACCATTGTTTTTAGGTATAATGAGTGTAGTGATTATGCTGTTAGTATTCAGTATAGTTAAGAGAAGTAAACTTGAATATGCTTAAAGGTGAACCACACACTTTTAAGTAGTTTTTTAATGTGGAAAATAGGAAAGAAAAATGAAGAAAATCTTTATGGCCCTAGTATTATCACTAGGTATTACAACATCAGCACTTGCTGAAACATTTACATTCGTTGTGCCACAGAAACCAGGCTCTGGTACTACTGTGTGGACAGAAATTGTACTTAAAGAACTACAAAGGTTTATGCCAGAACATACTCTAAAACTTAGGAACTTCCCAGGTGCTAGAGATATTCCAGCAGTAAATGCCTTTCAGAACGAACTAAGATTTGACAATACTATTATTATGGTTTCACACGGTGGTAATGGTGTATCATTCTTACAAGAACAAGTTGATTACAACTATGCTGATTGGGAATCAATTGGTATGATGAACTTAAACATTATTGTTGGTAAAAGACTTGATGCTGATTTAGACAACATTATATTTGCATCTAAGTCAGGACGTGTTCCAGATGCAATGGGTATGGCTCTACTATTATGTGGTAAACTAGACTCAATTGCTGAATACACAACTTGTTTCAAATCAAAAGTTAACTGGGTACCAGGATTTGGTAACGGTGGTGACAGACGTTTAGCATTTAAACGTGGTGAACTAACTGTTGACAGAGAAAACCCTGCGGCATATAAGAAGCATATTGCTAAAAATCCAGATGCAGAACTTTGGTTCCATCACGGTATTCTACAAGCAGATGGTTCACACGCAGATGATGTTAACTATCCAGGAAAACAAATGGAAATCCTATATAAGGAAAAATGGGGCGAAGCACCATCAGGACCAATGTATGATGCATATGTTCTAGTTAAGTCATTCCGTGATGCTTTACAAAAAGCATTTTGGGTGAACGCTGGTAATCCTAACGCAGAGTTACTACAAAAAGCATTGTTAGAAATGTCTAAAGACCCACAAGCAATCAAAGCCATTCAAAAGAAAGTTGGTAAGTACGAATGGGTTATTGGTGAAGAAGGTAATGCTCGTAGAGATACTTTAATGTCATTTGTTACAGAAGATGCGTTACGTGGCTTAGTTGAATTCTCAAACGATGCGTTAAACATCAAAGCAGTATACAAAGAAAGTATTCTTAATGCTGATGCAGTAGATGTTGTAGAAGAAGAGGAAGAAGGCGGTATTCTTAAGACTATCACTGATTTCTTTAAGAAAGAAGACTAATGAAGTCAAACATTTTAGTGATTACTGGGCCACAAGGGTCTGGTAACCACCTATTCTCAAAAGCATTATCTATGCATGATGATGTCTCAGGTTGGGATGACCTGTTAAGAGAGTATTGGATAAACCACGATGCGGCACCGTTTAAAGATATTTGGTCACATCCAGAAACTATTAGTAGCCACGATTGGTCACTAAGTGAGAACTGGGTACTAAGTGTAAGCGGACCATATGTAGATATCATTAACGAACAAAAGCAAACTGTTTATCCAAACTACAAAGAAGTATTAAGCGAACTTAGTAAAGTAGGAAATGTTCAAGTTGGTATTATTGGTAGAGACCAAAATATTATGGGACAAAATCAATTAAGAAAACGAGGAGTAGAAAGTTATCACAACTTTCTCAACAAAGTAGAAGACTTAACAGCACATCCTCACGTGTTTTTAAGTGTAGAACTTTTATACTTGTTTAGGCATCAGTACCTGAAGTCACTAGATGCCTTGCTTGATATTCCTGTAGATGCGAGTGATGAAAGACTTCACTATATTCTTAACAAAGACCCGAATGCTAAATATGTTCATAATGTTGAACATAGTTGGTTAGACAAGCGAAAGAGAGATGGACTATTAAACGATAATAGTTTACCACACGATGAAACAGATGTACAGTAAGAAACAAGATACATCAGTTGTAATCATTAAATACGCAAGTGCAGTACTTATATTAATAGCAATGGTTTTACATGTTGCAGGTATAACGCCTTGGAATAGTATTTTACAAATGATTGCCGCAAGTGGCTGGATATATGTTGGTCTTAAGTGGAACGAGAAAGCAATAATTCTTAATTTTCTCCCTCAGTTTGCTATCATAATACCTATGTTGATTTGGATATATTTTATAAAGGACACAGGATTGTGAAAAGTAATTGGGAATTAGGTAAAGAACTATCAAACTATCATTTCGATAAATCAATAAAAGATACAGAATCTTATCAAAAATGCGGAAGATTTGTAGGCGATTGGAAAGATGAACTTGAAGAAGCATACAAAACTATGGCTAGTGTCACCTGGAATAACAGGTGGCACAAACATGGCAAGACAGACCCTAGAGGCAATCTTGCAGAAAACGAATTAAAAGATATCATTGATGCTGGCGGAGACCCAGACGTATCAATGTATCAAGGTTCATATACAATTGGACCTGTAATGCAACAGATGATTGATACACTAGGCATGGATGGTAGTAGACACAAACTACACATTCAAGTAACTGGCGAAGTTGTATCTATGCACATGGATAAACATTACGAAAAAGAAACTCAAGGCGGTGAAGCACGTAGATTTTTAATTGCGTTAGAAGATTGGGAGCCAGGACAAATTCTAATCTTCGGCAATCAAATATGTGAAAGATGGACTGCTGGAGATATCATTACGTGGGAATGGAAAGACATGCCTCACGGTACAGCAAATTGTAGTCTACATAAACGACCTATGTTAGCAGTGACAGGCATCGTTACTAAACAGACACAAGACTTAATTGACAACCCAAAATTAAGATATAATTTAGACTAAATACTCGTTAGAAACGCTTGACTATTCGGTCATGATAGGTTATAATAAGTAATTAAGTCGAAAGAAGGAACAACATGGCAGTAGGAATAATTTCAGCAATACCAGAAGAATACACGAAATTAGAATGGGATAGTGAACCAAGAACAGAAATAATCGTAAATAAAATTTTTAAGTTTGGCAAAATGAATGGCATTGATGTCATTGCCGCAGAATGTGGAATAGGTAAAGTAAACGCCGCATTAACAACAGGTTTGTTATTAGGTCATTTTGGGTGCGACAGTATTGCATTTAGTGGAGTTGCAGGTGGCTTAAATCCAGAGTTACAACAAGGTGATATTATTGTTGCTGACGAACTTATTCAACATGATTATGGTGCAATTGTTAATGGACAATTGATTAGTTCTATTCCTGGAAGTTTTCCAGCACTAGACGATACTGATGAAAGTGTTGCATATATTATGCCAGAAAGATTGAAAAATGCGTTAATAAATGTCATAGGACTAGAACCAAAGTTTGGTCGTGTTCTTACAGGTGACACTTACTTGGCTTGTGAAAGTACAAGAAAAATGTTTCGTGGACAGTTTGAAGCAGATGCAATTGAAATGGAAGGTGGTGCAATAGCACAAGTATGTTGTTCTTGGCACGTACCTTTTGTAATTGTAAGAGTATTAAGTGACTTAGCAGGTGCAGAATCGCATTATCAATTTGAAGAATTTATAGATGATGCTAGTATAAAAGCCGCACAGACAGTAAGTAGAATTCTTCCTGTATTGGAAGAGTGGAAATGATGATTAGAGAGTTTAAAGATACACCATTCGAGTTAAATAACCAAGAATTTATAATTGATAACGAACATTTTAAAGTATATCCAGACGCCTGGCCAGCATGTGACGGACATTTATTGTTCGTTCCTAAACTAAATACAACAGAATACATAACAAAGACACTAAGTGAAACAATTGCTTATGGAGATAATTTGGTAGAAACAGGTAAGATTGACGGATATCATTTTGGTATGAATATGGGAGAACCAGCAGGGCAATCTGTTATGTGGCCGCATGTTCACTTTATACCAAGACATAAGGGAGACGTAGAAGGTTTTCCTGGAAGTGTCAGATTAGCACACAAAGGGCATAGAGGTTCAGAGTATTATGGATTTCATCCAGAATATAAAGATGAATATCGAAAAGTGCATCCTTTTATAAAATGGAACGATGAGGGAGAGTTAGAATGAACAAATCATACGAATCAAAATCAGCAATAATTATTCTTTATGGCTCATCCGAGTACAAGACCTTAGATAAAAAACTAAACGGTCAACTTGATACTATGTGCCAAGCAAATAGTATTGATAGTAAAGATACTTTAGAAACTGAGATGACATATCCTTCTAAAGTTAATACACAAGCAATTTGTGTAATTAAAACTGACAAGGACTCTGATAACGATTGGAGAAATATTGGTGGTAAATATTATAACAGATATAAAGAACAAGTAGAACACGTTTACTTTGACGATGAAATGCCCAAAGAAGTATACGATGGTGCAATGATGGCAAGATATTCATTTTCAAAATATAAGACTAAAGATGCGCCAACTTATGCAAGTATTCATGTTGATGATTCAGATACAGTAAAAACTCTATACGAAAGTGTGTATTTCTCACGTGACTTAGTATCAGAGCCTGGAAACGTTTTATATCCGGCAGAATATGCCAAACGAATTAATGATACGTTATCACCTTTAGGTATTAATGTAAAAATTTATCATCAAGCACAACTACAAGAAATGGGCTTAAGTCTACTATTGAGTGTTGGACAAGGTTCAGCAAGAGATAGTTATGTTGTTGTCATGGAACATATGGGTGGTAAAGTTGGTGATTCTCCAATTGCATTAGTAGGCAAGGGTGTTACATTTGATACTGGTGGCATTAGTTTAAAGCCAGGTCGTAATATGGGTGACATGAAATATGATATGGGTGGAAGTGCCGCAGTTGTCGGTGCAATGCATGCCATAGCAAATAATAAAGTGAATAAGAATGTAATTGGTATTGTAGGACTTGTTGAGAATATGCCAGATGGTACAGCAATTAAACCAGGCGATGTTGTTACATCATTAAGTGGATTAACAGTCGAAAACCTCAACACAGACGCCGAAGGCCGCTTGGTCCTCGCAGATATACTAACTTACGTACAGAACGAATACAGTCCTTATTGTATGGTTGATTTAGCAACATTAACGGGTGCTATTGTTCAAACGCTTGGCCATGAAATGGCAGGACTATTTACGAACTCTACTTTGTGGGGAGATGTGATAATGGATGCTGGAGAAGAAGCAGGTGAAAAATACTTCCGTATGCCAATGGGTGAAAACTGGAATAAAATGACTGATAGTAAGATTGCTGATATGCAGAATATCGGTGGTCCATACGGTGGTTCATCAACAGCCGCTGAATTTCTATATAGATTTGTAGACCAAAAAACACCATGGGCTCACTTAGATATTGCTGGTATGGCATGGAATCGTACAGCAAAAGATACTGTTCCAGTTGGTGCAGTTGGATTTGGCGTAGCAACTCTTTATAACTTAGTAAACTCAGATTTTCCTAGTGAAATGCCAATCGATGGACCTATGAAGTACTAATTGTATAAATACGTATATAATAATATACTATACAATAGGATTACAACATGGCATTCATTATCGGTTTTACACTTAGGTGGTTACTCAAAGGCTGGATTTTATCTAAATTAGCAATTGTAGTAAGACGAAAGTTAATTAAAAAATACAACTTAGAAAAACATTTCAAACAAACAAAATCAGACGAAAAGATTCGATGGGCAGATTTACGTTGGTATGCCGATTTAGCGGCTAATGTTTATAAAAGCAGAGAGAAAATTGATAAAGCCTATAGTAAAGACTTTAAGATTTACACTAATGAAATAAACGAGATTAGATACATAGTATTGACTGACGATTCTACAAAATCTCATTATGTATCAATTCGTGGTACAGCAAACTCCCATAATGCAATGCAAGATATTAATTTCTTCAAAGATAAGAGCAAGAGATTAGGTATCAATCTTCATACAGGATTTCATAGAACAGCAGAAATAATTGCTGATGATTTACTATCTAGGTTAGAAGAAGACTACAAAGTATGTGTTACAGGACACAGTCTTGGTGGCGCAGTAGCAGTAATAGTTGCGTGGTATCTAGACTATGCTGACTTTAATATTGGAGAATGTGTGACATTTGGTCAACCAAAAGTTACTGACTCACATGGTATTAGAACAATGCGTGATAAGATAAAACATACTCGTGTTGTGAATGAAACTGATGTTGTTGCTCTAGTACCACCTACAGGAACACACAGACATAGATATGCTCATAGTGGAAAATTAATTAAATTACTAGATGATGGTAAGTTCTGTCATCTCCAAGAACCAGATAGTTTAAACTTCGGAGTCAATAGTTTCTGGTTATTTGCGGCAAGAGAAAGTTTCTCTTTCTATGAAATTGGAAAAGAACTACCAGACCATTACATGACTAATTATATTGATAATATGAAAATGTGTTCAAGTAGTAAATCTGGTGAAGAAGTATTATGGAAAGATAGATTACAACATATCAAACACGAGGGGATGCTCGGCGAATTTGGTAGCAAGGATAAGGAGAAGTAATGGCAGAACAACAACATATTCAAGACCCATTTTTGTACAAATGTACAATACAACGTATAGTTGATGGAGACACAGTAGATGTTAATATTGATTTAGGATTTGGTATTTGGTTATATAAAGAAAGAGTTCGTGTAGCAGGTATTGATACACCTGAAAAGAGAACAAGAGATAAAGTTGAAAAGATATTTGGATTGGCAGCCACTGCCAAAGCACATACATTGATTCCAGAAGGTTCAAACTGTATAATTAGAACTCGCAGAGATAAAGCAGGAAAATATGGCAGAACTATGGGTGATTTTGTACTAGAAGATGGTACATTATATACAGATGTTATGATTGAAACACATCATGCAGTTCCTTATGAAGGTCAAGCAAAAGCAGATATTGAAGCGGCTCATTTAGTAAATAGAGAAATTTTAATAGAATCTGGTGAAATAACTGTTGACATTTAGTACTGAATTGTGGTATAATAGTTGTAACTAACAATACAATAGGTATAATATGACTGATACACCAGAAACTCCAAAATCACAAGTTGAAGAATCTGCTGAATATGAGAACCTAATGGAACTCAATGAGCAGAATAAGAAACACGCAGAAGAAAATCCCGATGCATTCGGAAGTTTATTCGAAGTAGAAGAAGTTGAAATTGACCCAGACCATTGGACGCAACACTGGAAAGGTATGCCAGAGTATAAGCAAGATGACAATGGACCATGGAAAACAATCAAAATGCATTTTAGAAATGAAGAAGATTTTAAAGAATTTTCAAAATTGACTGGAAATAATTTATCTAAAAAAACAAAAAGTGCATGGTATCCGAAATTAGAAATCACTAAAAATGCGTTACTACGTTGGATAGAAGATGACGACGGAGACGAAGACGACATACCATCAACGTATGACGAAGACAATGAAGAGGTGTAAATGAGAACAGCACCAAAATATCCAGTTTATATAATTTCTAAAACAAGACATGAATCTATGTTCACGTCAAGGTCTTTAGCACGTATGCGAATTAATCATTATATCGCAATTGAACCACAAGACTATGATAATTACGATAAAGCATTAGACGAATTCAATATTAGACCCTATGTTACATTATTAGTATTGCCATTCAGTAACCACGGTGATGGTCCTGGTAGAGCAAGAAACTGGTGTTGGGACCACTCGATGGAAGTTCTAGGTGCAAAACGTCACTGGGTATGTGATGATAATATTGCAGACTTTTATAGACTACATAACAATCAACGTATTCGTGTTGAGTCTGGTGTGATGTTTAAGATTATGGAAGACTTCTGTGATAGATATGACAACATTAAGATTGCAGGTCCACAGTATCGTTTCTTCTGTGCGGCAGACCAATCATATCCACCTTATGTAAAGAACACAAGAATTTATTCTACACTTCTAATCGAAAACGATTGTAAGTATAGATGGAGAGGTAGATATAATGAAGATACTGATATCTGTCTAAGAGTTCTTAAAGATGGCGATTGTACTGTACAGTTCAATGCTTTCTTACAAGGTAAAGCCGCAACTCAAACAGTTAAAGGTGGCAACACCGAAGAGTTCTATCATGCTGAATTTACGGAAAATGAAGACTTTAAAAAGACAGGTTACAATACTGATGGTACTATAAACAAGTCACAGATGTTAGCAGATATGCATCCAGATGTTGCGAAAGTAGTTTGGAAGTATGGAAGATGGCATCATTACGTAGATTACTTACCATTCAAAAAGAATATGTTAAAGATTAGTGATGGCGTAGTATTGCCAGAAAGTGTAAATAACTATGGATTACAATTGAGAACATATTCAAGTGTAAAAGAATTCGAACAAGAACAAGGGGTCACTACAAAATAAAAACAGGCTGGGATAGCACAATTGGTAGTGCATCTGATTTGTAATCAGAAGGTTGTAAGTTCGAGTCTTACTCTCAGCACCATATTTAAAATGCGGCTATGATGTAAGGGTAGCCTCCCTCGTTGCCAACGAGAGTGTCCGAGTTCGAATCTCGGTAGCCGCTCCAAATCCTAAGTAGTTCAGTTGGTAGAACACCGGACTGTTAATCCGTATGTCGCTGGTTCGAGTCCAGCCTTGGGAGCCAATTTGGAGGGGTGACAGAGCGGCTTAATGTACCGGTCTTGAAAACCGGCGTACCTTCATCGGTACCGTGGGTTCAAATCCCACCCCCTCCACCAGTTATTTGACAATATAATAAATATAGTGTATAATGGCAACATTAACAATTGAGAAATGAAACAAAATGATTACAGAAACTAAAAATATAAATGTTAATACAAATACCAATTTCTTTCATTGGTGTTTTTCGCACGTCTTGTGTAAAGGGAGTTTAATGTAATTATAATAAGAAACTAGAATAATAACTTTAAGCCCTCTTTATGAGGGCTTTTTTTATGGGCAACATAGTTCAGTTGGTAGAACAAAGGACTGAAAATCCTTGTGTCACTGGTTCAAGTCCAGTTGTTGCCACCACGTTGGCGTGGCAGAATGATTATGCGACGGACTGCAAATCCGTTTATATAGGTTTGATTCCTATCGCCAACTCCAATAGAGGTGAAGTGTTACGGAAGCACGATGGTCTCCAAAACCATAAGCCGGGGTTCGACTCCCTGCACCTCTGCCACTTGACATTGGGTCTCCAATGTGTTATTATAATAGAGTAGCAATAGTGCTACAACACACAGAAACATACACACAGGAGATTTAATATGGTTTCAAATAAGAATGCGTATGAGATACGCACAGAAATCCTTGGCATGGCCCAAGGTTTTGTTATGGATAAGTTTCATAACAAACATCAAAAATGGTTAGATTCGACAGATAGACATCCAGAAACGGGTGTTATATTGTATGTTGGCGAAGCGCCAAAGTATCCTACCTCTGACGAGATACTAGCAGAAGCAGAGAAGTTATATTCTTTCGTTGATACTAAGTAGTTAGATTAAGCCACCGAAAGGTGGCTTTTTTATTGTTCTTGTATATGTTGATATATTTTTTTGATTAATCTTTTGATTACTGGATGATTTGTGTCCCAGTTGAAAAGAGCAAAATAAGCCAGTAGGTCAGGACTTAAGAATTGTCCTACTTTAGTTTTGAATTGTGCTGTTTTCTTAGCCATTCTTAGTAAGTCTACTGCACCATCTTTGCCAACTTTACGAATAAATTCATCACCAATGTTCATAGCATAGGCTTCGATTTCATCAGGACGACTCATATATTCTATTTCTGAACCTTTATCATCTACATATCCATCAGCACCAGGATGAAAATCTCTGTCTCTATGCTGTTTCATATGAAGAAGTTCGTGTTTCAAAGTATCTTTCAATCTGTTTAAGAAATACTTTTTACTGTTCTTTGACCAAGTAAAACTCTCTGGTCCATCTTCACTGACCACTATTCTAATGAATACTGCTGTTTCCTCTTCTTCATCTTTTTCTGGGTCATAGTGGGCACCAATTGTTAGTTCGCCCTCTTTTAAGTCGGGAACTCTTACCACATTCACTTCAGCCATAGGAAAATGTTTTTCTACAACTGTGATGATTTCTCTGAAAGATTGAGTGCCATTGATATCGTTAGCGATAGCACTCATATCAAACTTAAAGTCATCTGGTGTTATGATTTCGTTGATTAACATATTACCAAGCCTTACAAGACCAGTAACGTGCTTTCGTTTTAGGACCAGGATTTTTGCAATTATGTCTTGCACGGAAACTCTTACGTGCTTTAGGATTAGACTTACGAATTTTCATAGTCTTTTCACCTTTTGCTTTAGCACTTGTTCCGCCATGTCCAAAGTTTACTTTGATAACGTTACCTTTATCATTGTTGACATATACTTTAAACTTCTTAACATCACCACGCATTGGTTTGTTTAGTTTAACTTTGCGACCTTGGTATTCTGCTTCGAATAAATCATTTTCATCTTCACTGTATGCAAGATATCCAAACTCTTCATGGAAGTCTTGGTTATCTTCTAAAGTGATTTCTTCAACGATTGTTGATTCTTGCAATAATTCAGTTAATTTCATATCTATATTTCTTTGTTGATTGATTAACTGTATTTATCTATAATTAACTTTTGTATACTTTGTTCATACCCTTAATTCTTTTTTGGATTTTCTCACGGTGCTGAATTAATTTTCTGGCATCTCTCTTCTTTTTCTTTATACGTCTAAAAATTTTACCCCATGCTCTTTCGTGTAAGAAATACACAACAAATTTAATGAGGGCATCTATAGATGCGATAGAACCTGCTAGTGCCATACTACCAGTAAGAATAAATGATATGATAAACGTTATACACACCGACAATAGACGGTATGATAATGACTTATATAAGTGAATATGTAGTGCTTTCATAGTTTTCTCCTCTCTCATATGTATTTATAGAGGGTATTTGATGAAATATATGCTTATTTTTCAATAATTTAGTCAAAAAAGCGTTATTTTATGCGAAAAACTTGACAATAGTTATAAATCTGCTATAATGGTTCTATGATTTGATTTTTTCACTAGGCGGGAGATAGGATGTGGATACCGTGACATATGCAGAAGAATTGCGTAGTATTTTCAATCGTAATGCTTATTCAACACTGATTTCAGAAATGGGTACACAGTTGAATGATAGAAAAGATAGATTCGATAAGAGCGATATTATCGAACAGGCAGTGGCAGTGTATTCAGGCGATAGACTCACATGGGTAGACTTGATTGGTCGTGACCATGTTGATTCAGTTACTGGATTTGACTTAGAGTTCAAATACGTGTCTAATGGTTTGTTTACGAAAGTACAAAAATTGCCAAAAAAGGTTGTGACTGTAAAATTAAAGAATAACTTAGGTGCCCATAAGGGAACAACAGTTGATAATCCAGCAGATTTTTATATGATTGGTCAACAAGATGCAATTGCAATAATCAGTTGGAAAGATATTAAAGAACACCTTGTCGCAGTTTCAGATGGTATTGAAGCAAAAATTCCATTTGATAAACTTAGTTTCATTTTCAAGTGCGAAGATGTTGATTATGGTGACGACACTATTGAATGTGATTATAAGCAAATCAAAATGGATGCACAAAGAACATTAATTGAAACATTTTTATAAATATGAATGACTTAAGAAAGGTAATAAATGAGTAATAAGTACACATCGGGACCAGGACCGTTAGACGGAACTAGGAAAGTTGAAAAACAACCCGATACAACTAAGAAACGTGAGAAACTAAACGACAAGATTAAGGCACTAGATTCCTCTAGAGTTTTTAAAAAGATAACACCAAAAGGTGACTTATCATGGTATGTCAAGTGGATTTCAGTTATTCTTATACTAGTGGCAACATCAGCCAGAGCAGTAGGAACTATACCACATATTGACTTGTGGTTTGGATTGTTTGGAACATTTGGTTGGTTCTGGGTTGGATATCTATGGCATGACCGAGCCCTTATCGTGTTAAATGGTGTATT
>Ga0228622_1000413_pt1 | contig 24242 bp, 20 predicted proteins | sample 26DmetaG_FD_186035 | JGI IMG/M metagenome (GOLD analysis project Ga0228622, IMG submission 186035) | Seawater microbial communities from Monterey Bay, California, United States - 26D | ecosystem: Environmental > Aquatic > Marine > Coastal | place: USA: California | collected 2016-10-01
CAAGGTTGAGAAATTCGGGTTTAACGCCTGCACAGCCTGAGGCGCAATTTGCGCAGAGATCATACTATCTTCAATTTCCTGCAGCTTGGTGTTGTCCCATAGGATAATCGGAAGCGATAATCCGAGCTCAGCTGCAACGCCCAATTCCGGCAGGGAATATTGAAATCCGTAATCTCCGATAATCGCTGCCCTCGGCAAACCGGGGCGGCCAATCGCACCTCCAATAGCAGCGGGCAGCGCATATCCCAAAGTTCCAAATCCTGTCGGATGATGCCAATGGCCCGGTTTCGACATCGGCCAAATTTCTTTTGCAAAATAGGCAAATTAGGTCATATCCGAAAAGATCATCGTATCTTGGGGCAACGCAGCCTGCAGAGCCCGACAGATTGGTAGGATACCTGGGCGTTCCAAATCCACTTGCCGCTGCCAAGCTCGACGCTGCGTCTGGATCTGTTGCGCGCGCCAAACCGTTTGCGCTTTATGCCCCTGCAGCTGTGATAAAAGCGCGGGCACGAATGCCTCTGCCCGCATCAAAATTGCCAGCTCTGCTTGATGGCTGTCCGTCAACACCTCCGGGTCTAGATCCACCCGAATTAAAGGTGCCTTATGGCCCAGATCGGCGCGCCAAAGGTCGCCTTCGGACAATTCGCTGCCAATCACCAAGACCAAATCCGCCGATCCAAGAACCGATTTCGCGCCGGAACGCGCCAGTAAAGATCCAAAATGAAGCGGATAAGCGCGATCAACCACCCCCCGCCCTGCGTAAGTGGTAAAGCTTGCAGCATCCAGCTGCTGCAATAACGGCATCACGGAAACTGCGCGCGCGCCCCCCCCTAAAATAACCAACGGCTTTTTCGCCAAGCGCAGCATCTCGGCTGCTTTTGCGATATCTCCCGCCACGGGCGCTGGGGCGCGGGGCAGCGGTTGCGCAGCCGGCGCGGCCAAAGACGTGATCGGTATCTGAATATGCTTGGGGCGCGGCCGCTGGTGCGCAAATTCTGCAAAAGCCTGATCTATAAGGCGATAGACCTGCGCATTAGATTGCGCCAGTTCTGACCAATCGCAAACGGTTGCCGCGGCCGCAAGCTGGTCTTTCATCTGATGCAATTGACCCTTGCGGGTTTCGATATCATCCAAACAGGACGAAAACACCAATGACGGCACGCTGTCCGAATAAGCTTGCCCCAAAGCCGTCATAATGTTGCACAGCCCAGGGCCGGTGATCACGAACGCAACGCCCGCGCGGCTCGTGGCCCGCGCATAGCCATCGGCCATAAACCCCGCCCCTTGTTCATGACGGGCCAGAATATGGCGCAGCCCGGCCTCTTCCAATCCGCGATATAATTCTTGGTTATGCACCCCCGGAATTCCAAAAACCACATCGACACCCCGTGCTTTTAGAGCATAAGAAATTTGCGTCCCAAGCGGCGCCATAGATTTTTGCGCAATATTACGCTCTCCAAAATTTTAGGGTTAGCAGCGTGTAAACCGCCAATAGCTCCAACCGCCCGATAAGCATGGCGATCGATAAAATCCACTTTGATGCATCATTCAAACCCGCAAAATTTCCTGCGGGTCCGATTTGATCCCCGAGCCCCGGGCCAATATTTGCCAAAGCTGCGCTGGCCGCAGATAGCGACGTGATAAAATCGAGTCCCGTCAGGCCCAGAAGCGTTGCCACAACCGCCAAGGTTACCATAAACAGCATGAAAAAAGACATCACCGAGGTCAGCACATCTTCGTCAACTTTGCGGCCATCATAACGGGGTTGAAACACGCCGTTGGGCGATCGAATTCTGCGCAATTGGGTCGAGATAGATGCAAAGGCCAGTTGGTACCGAAAGATCTTGATGGAGCAGCTGGTGGAGCCAGCGCAACCTCCGATCAATCCAACAAGGAAAAACAGCGTGACCATAAATCCGCCCCATTGCATGTAATCCGCGCTTGTATATCCGGTGCCACTGATAATTGAGGTGATGTTGAACAGGGCTTTGCGCAGGGCTGTTGTCGCGAGCATATTGGTTTGCGACGTTAAAACGATCCAACTGGTCAGCGCAATCAGCCCCAAGCCGATCAAAAATCCGCGGATTTGCCGGTCTTGTAGCAAAGCGGTTTTTTGCCCATTGATCAGTTGAACATAGCGCACGAATGGCAGCGCCGCCAAAATCATAAAAACCACCGCCACGTATTCCGCCGCCCCTGAAAAAGCCGCAAATGAACGATCATAATTTGAAAATCCACCCGTAGCGACGGTGGTCATCGCATGCACAGTGGCATCAAAGGCCGACAACCCAACTGCAAAATACGCCAAAGTGCAGGCCATCGTAATCGCGATATAGATGATCGAAATCTGTATCGAGATGGTTGTGGCCCGTGGCAAGATCTTGCCCAAAGTATCAAAGGCCTCGGCTTTAAAAATTTGCATGCCACCAACGCGCAGTTCAGGCAGAAACACCATGGCCACAACGATGATCCCGATACCGCCCAACCATTGCAAAATACCCCGCCAAAGCAGCAGACCTTTGGGCAAATCTTCTAATCCGGTAAACACCGTAGATCCGGTTGTTGTAAGCCCCGACATGGCCTCAAAGAACGCATCAACATAGCGGGCCTCCGTGGCTCCAAAGACAAAGGGCAGCGCGCCAAATAAAGGCAAAGCGATCCACACGCCCGTGGTTAACAAAAAGGTTTGTTGGATGCTAAGCCCTTGCTTAACCCCCGTTGAACAGCCCATAGCAAGCAAGCTGCCAAACAGGGCTGTCAGAATGCCACTATACATGAAAACAGGCCATTGGCCGCGGCCCTCGGCAATATCAACCAAGAGCGGGAACATCATTGAGGCGCCCAGAATGCCAAGAAGCATTCCAATCACATAGCCGACAGGTCGCAAATCGATCATAGCGATGACGGTTGGACAATCAGGCCAATTCTGTCAAGAGCGGAAACGAAATTGCGCTTATCCGCTGTGAATTAAACTCGCGAGCATTTTGGGATCAAGCGAGGTTTGCGCGAAAGTACTGCCTTCGGTCAGTATAGACACCGCGTCATGACTGTGCAGGCTTTCTTGGTGGCTGGCGATCACCCTGAAATCCCCAATGCGCCCATCCGCTTTCAGGCCAGCGCAAAACAAACGCGCCGCATCTTCAACAAAAATCGGGTTGGCGGCATTCAATTCGGCAAAAGCTTGTTCATCCTCGCGCTTCACCATGACCTGGGTTTCCGTGGGCACCGCTTTACGGCATAGATCGATAATATCTTCGAACCATAAGCAGTCTTCGCCGCTCAGCACCACAGAGAGACGTGCCACTGAGCGCTGCGAATGCGGTGTCGCCAATTGGTTGCGTTCTTTTCGCGCATGTTCGCTCAATTCCAGTGAACAAGGGCATGTTGAGCTATACACATAATCCAAATGCAAAATCTTATTGCGCACGCCACCCTGATCAACCAGTTCCAACGCGATATCATAATACTGATAGCCCTGCAGTCCCGAGCGCAAACTGTCCATTTTCATCGGGTAAGACAGACGCATCTGGATGCGCGCGTCAAAGCTTTCTAAATCGCTTTTGTAATCATCAAGCGCATGCTCCATCACATCAAAACTAAAACTTTTCTCAGCATGGCGGTAAAAACTGCGCATGATCCGTGACATGTTGATGCCCTTTTTATCGGCATCAAGGCTGACTGTACCGGTGACCGATGTCTGCAAGGTCTGGTCTGAGCCATTGCGGGTTTGGTAACAAATCGGCAGCCGGAAATTTGAAATCCCAACATGCTGGATCTGCTGTTTCGCGCCGCGGATCAGCGCTGTGGGCCCGTTTTGCAAATCGGGCATACTGTCGCGATAAGCTTCATTGACCGTAAAATCAGAATTATAACTTGCGGAAAACTCAGGATATTGCTGAGGCAGTATCTGCGCAAGCAAGTCTGCATCCAGCGACGCAATTTCGGTTTCATCCGCGTGACCTACCCAGTTACGCAATATATCTAACGCCTCTTCAACGGCGTTTTGATCAGGCTGTGTGTTCACGTTCCGGGTATGAATATTCATGCTATGCCCTTTTTGCATAAGATCGCGTTATAGATTGAAACCAAACAAGATCTTCATTTCATCATATCCTATACGGGTGACCCACCTCGCTGGATCACTTTTGTCACTTTAACTTTACACATTACACGCGGCTTGAGCAGCTGCCAAGGCCTGTCGCAGATCATCAATCAAATCCTCACTATCTTCCAAACCAATGCTGATCCGAATTAACCCAGCGCTGATACCTAAGTGCTGTTTCTGCTCGGCCGGTAGGCGATGATGCGTCGTCGTGGCAGGATGCGTCGCGATTGATTTTGCATCTCCCAGATTATTTGAAATCAAAATAATTTGCAGCGCGTTCAAAAAGGCAAACGCCGCTCTCTGGCCACCTTTTAATTCAACCGAGATCAGCGTGCCACCTGTGCCAAGTTGCGCTTGCGCCAGCTCATATTGTGCATGCGCAGGATGCCCCGGATAGATCAATTGGGTTAAGGCTGAATGCTCCGATAGATCTTGGGCAATCAAGGCCGCCGTTTCAGCTTGCGCCCGCACCCGCAATTCAATTGTTTCCAAACCTTTTAACATAACCCAAGCCGTGAACGGGCTCATCGCGCCGCCCGTATGCTTCATATAGGGCTCTATCGTACCCGAAATGAAATTAGCATCTGATAAAATCACGCCGCCAAGCATGCGCCCCTGCCCATCAATATGCTTGGTGGCTGAATAAATAACCACATCGGCCCCCTGCTCCAAAGCCCGCGAAAAAACCGGCGTTGAAAACACATTATCCACCATCACCAACGCGCCGTTCGCATGCGCGATTTGCGCAACCTTTGACAGATCGATCACTTCCAAAGTCGGGTTTGAAATAGTCTCAAAAAACACCAATCTCGTATCCGCGCGCACCGCCTGCGCCCATTGCTCTAAATCGGTTCCATCAACAAAAGTGACCTCAACACCATTTTGTGGTAGGATTTCTTCCAAAATATAAAGGCAAGAGCCGAAAAGCGCGCGCGCCGCCACAACATGATCGCCCGCCTTCACCGTAGCCAGCAGCGCCCCACTGACCGCCGCCATACCAGAGGCGGTGGCAAAGGCTGCCTCGGCCCCTTCCAACAAAGCCACACGCTCTTGAAACATTGCCACAGTCGGGTTGCCATACCGCGCATAAATAAAATGACCCTCATCGTCGCCATCAAAGCGTTCTTGAGCTTGCTCGGCGCTGTCATAAACATAGCTTTGGGTTAAAAAAACCGCTTCGCTGACCTCATTAAACTGGCTGCGCCGATGGCCCGCATGCACCATTTTGGTGCGGCTTTTCAAACTCTTTTTCATTATAAACTCCTGCCACATGCGCGGCGTCAAAATCCCCGTCAAACGCAGCCAAGCGAAAGGGGGGCTTTCTCCTGACCTTTTAGCGGAATATGTTTTACGTGGCCCGCAATCTGGACTCAAATCACCACTTGCCCGTGGGTACCCCAGCGCTCTATTTGGGTCAAGCATCAGAACCGAATTTGGCAAGCTTTGCTAGGCTTGCCTGCGCGTATGCAGCCATGCCCGGCCTGAAACGCCAAATGGGGATGTTGGGGTTCCTTTATTTGCAGCATGGCGGATCCCAACAAAGCGCGTTGCTTTGAAAATTCGCTTTTCAAAGGCGTTTATGCTTGCGGTGCAGAACAGGCCCTTACTATAAATACGCATGCAAGGAGTGTATCGTGACAAATCCCATTGATCTGTACTATTGGCCCACCCCAAACGGTTGGAAAATCTCGATTGCCTTAGAAGAAATGGGATTGCCGTATAAGGTCCATCTTATTGATATTAACGCAGGGGCACAGTTTGACGCGGCGTTTTTGAAACTCTCACCAAATGGTAGAATGCCCGCGATTGTTGATCCAGACGGGCCGGATAGAGCCCCGATTTCGCTGTTTGAATCGGGTGCAATCCTACAATATTTAGCCAGAAAAACCGGGCTGTTTTACGGCGAGACCGAGCGCCAACGCATCGCGGTAGATCAATGGCTGATGTGGCAAATGGGCGGCGTCGGGCCAATGGCGGGCCAAGCCCATCATTTTTTAAGATATGCCCCAGCCATGGATCCGCCCCAAATTCTGCCCTATGCGCAAAACCGCTATCGGGCCGAAACCAAACGGCTTTACACCCTGCTTGATAAGCAGCTTTCAGTATCCGAATTCGTGGCAGGTGATTTCTTTTCCATCGCGGATATGGCAATTTGGTCTTGGGCTTCGCTCTGGCGGCGCCAAGAGCAAACCCTTGATGACAAGCCAAATTTCAGCCGATGGCTTGAGATTGTAAAGCAGCGCCCCGGCGTTCAAGCTGGGCGGGCTTTAGAGGCCGCGCGCCGCACAACGCAATTGGAAGAAGACCGAGAGGCCCAAAAGCTTTTATTCCGTCAAACCTAGTAGGTTTCAACGTAGAGCTGAAAAGCCCGATGTATCGCCGTGCTTAAAGCTCGTCCATTTGGCCATATTTCTTTAAGATTGGATATTGTAGAATCATGAAAATAAACACGGCCGATGTCAGTCCGAAGGTTTTGAAATAAACCCATGTTTCGCTGGATTGCGTGCGCCAAATAATTTCATTCAGAGCTGCCAAAGCAAAGAAAAACATCGCCAATCTGCGACTGATAAGCTGCCAGCCAATATCCTCGATTGGGATCCGCTCACCCAACAACGCTTTTAAATAGCCCTTTCCCCGCATCTGCCCATAGGTGATCGCCGCGCCAAACAGCACGTAAATCAAAGTCGGCTTCATTTTAAAGAACCGTTCATCATTCAACAGCACGGTTAACGCCCCGAAGAAAATAACCAAGACAAGCGTCAAAACCTGCACTTTGGAAAGATGCCCATTCACCAACCAGCCGATAAAGGTAGAGGCTATCATCAAAGGTACAAAAATTGCGGTGGCTTGAATTAAGCTAGAATATTCAACCCCACCAATCACCATCACTTCGCCCTTGCGCCAAATGAACACGGCAAAGAAAATGATCACCGGCCCAATTTCAAGCAAGGATGACAAAAGAGGTGAATTGTTTTTCTCCGACATAGCGGAACTCCTATCCTGCAACTTCCACGATCACGGCCCCAGCGGCGATTAACAAAATCAACGCAACGCGCCTTGGGCCTACCGCTTCTTTCAGAAAATACCATCCGATCAAAGCCGCAAACACCGTTGACGTTTCCCGCAATATCGCGGCTTCTCCAACTTTGTCCAGACGTGTCGCCAACATAATCGACCCAAAGCTAAAAAACGCCACCCAAGCCCCAATCATGCCGCGCAAAAACAAAGGAAATAGATCTGGTCGATTGCGCATTTTACGCCATCTCAGATAGGCAAAGGGCGGCATCGACAGACCATCTAGAACAAAAAACCATATTAAGAAAACAAAGGGATCTTGCGCCGCGCGAATGCCATACGCATCATAGGTGGTATAAAGCGCAACAAACAGCCCCGTCACCAGCGCAAAGCCCAAAGCGGCGCGCAAGGTCGCTCGATCTTCGATCAGATAAACCGCGTTATAAAGCGCCAAGCCAAATAGCCCCAGCACCAAAACCGCCACCCCCACCCATTGCAGCATCGTGAAGGTTTCACCAAAAATCAAATAAGCCCCCAAAACCGTAAATACCGGCCCGGTGCCGCGCACCACGGGGTAAACCACCGTGTAAGCCCCACGGCTATAGGCTGCCGCCTGCATCAGCTTATAGATCAAATGAATGATCACCATTCCCAAAAATATGGGCCAGAGCCCCGGCTCGGGCCAAGGCAAGACGAAGACGGCAATGGGCATTGCCATCATAAAATAGCAGATATCAATCGCGCCGCGTGACAGCCAAGGATCGTGTTGCCCTTTTTGCAAAGCGCCAAAAACCGCGTGCAAAAATGCCGCTGAAAGGGCCAACACCATCGCAAGCTGGTGGCCTACTTCCGTCCCCTCAACCGTCAGAATCCAAGCGCTCACTGCGAAAACCTCAACGGCTGTAGCCGAGGCAGCGGCGCCCTAACCCCTGATCGCCACAGGCGTGCAATCTATCGCTCAAGACAGGTCCGCCCCAGTCAGGGCGCTGGCAAATTCTGCCGGATCAAAAGGCGCTAGATCATCAATCTGTTCCCCAACGCCGATCGCATGAATGGGCAAGCCGAATTTATCCGCCAAGGCCACCAACACACCGCCCTTTGCGGTTCCATCCAACTTGGTCATCACCAAACCAGAAACATCCGATATCGATTTGAAAATTTCCACTTGGCTCAGCGCGTTTTGGCCAGTTGTCGCGTCCAACACCAACAGGGTGTTATGCGGTGCTTCTGGATCTTTTTTGCGGATCACCCGCACAATTTTCGCCAATTCCTCCATCAAATCTGCGCGATTTTGCAACCGTCCGGCCGTATCAATCAGCAGCAAATCAGCGCCATCAGCCTGCGCCTGCGTCATCGCGTCAAAGGCCAAACTGGCCGGATCAGAGCCTTCTGGGGCTGTAAGCACGGGAACACCAGCCCGCTCACCCCAAATTTGCAATTGCTCCACTGCGGCGGCGCGAAACGTATCGCCCGCGGCAATGACCACAGACTTACCCGCCGCCTTGAACTGGCTGGCCAATTTTCCAATCGTGGTGGTTTTGCCCGAGCCATTGACGCCGACCACCAACACCACCTGCGGGGTTTGTGCATAAAGTGGCATAGGCCGCGCGACGGGATCCATAATGCGCGTAATCTCATCCGCCAACATAGATTTCAGCTCAGCTACCGAAAGCCTTTTGCCAAATTGGCCCTCTGCAATATTGCCCGTCACCCGCAAAGCCGTATCCACGCCCATATCCGAGGTGATCAGCAATTCTTCGAGCTGCTCGAGCATCTCATCATCCAGCTTGCGTTTTAAAACGCCCGCCGATTGCACCCGCCCCATTAAGCGTCCAAAAAACCCCGGGGCCGATTGGTTTTGGCCGCTTTGCGCCGCGGCTGTAGGTTTAGAGGCAGAGCCTTCTTCCGGCGCGGTTTCATTTGAAAGGGGCTGCGCAGCTTGGCTGGCAGCAGCTTGGTTAACAACGGTGTCTGTGTCTCTTTCACCCGCAGCAGGCGCCGCGGCGATACGATCTGCATCAACACCCAAATCCGTATCTGTTTTACCCATTATTTGCGCCTGATCCTGCGCCATTTCTTCTGTCATAGGATCGACCGTCGGCGGCATGGCGCGGCCCGCAGAGCCTTGCGCTGATGTTAGGGAAGAAGTGGCCTTCAAACTCTCACCTTGTTGCGCAGGGGCGCTGTCGGTCAAGGGCGCATCAACCGCCTCTATAGGCTTGGCTTGCGGCGCAAAAGAGGGCGCAGATATGTGCTGATCGCTCTGCGCTGCAAAATGGTCATCTAAAGGCTTTTTTCCGCCCAGGCTTGGATCGGCTTCATCGATTGATGCGCTCTGTTGCTCTGTATCAACCAGTACAGAGGCCTCGGCGCTTGTTTGCAGGTTTTCCACAATATTCTGCTCAAGGCTTCCACCCTCGGCCACAATTGAGTCTAAGCCGTCTTCCAGCTTTGAGGATGATCGAAACAAACGATCTTTAAGCTTTTTAAAAAATGCCATGGCTGCCTCCGCGTCTTCTCCTTCACCTAAGCGACATCAGCGCCAGATGGAAGAGGGGACAAAGCAGAGGCAGGCTTACGCCTCTACCTGCCTTCAACGACATTGCCCGCTTATCGCCAGCGTAAAGCCGTAAAAAGCGCCTTAAGGCGCCCGAAAAAGTTAGTTATATCTCGTCAGAGAAATGCTTCATCGTCATTAAGATCGGGTTTGGCGCCGCCTGCCCCAAACCACAAATCGAGGCATCTTGCATCGCGGTGCACAATTCCCCCAGCAATGGTTGATCCCAGCTCTCAGACTGCATCAGCTTCACTGCCTTTTCGCAGCCAACGCGGCAGGGGGTACATTGGCCGCAGCTCTCATCTTCAAAAAACCGCAGCATATTCAGCGCCGCATCGCGGGCCCGGTCCTGATCTGACAGAACAACAACCGCAGCAGAGCCAATAAAGGATCCATGCGGCTGCAGCGTATCAAAATCCAGCGGAATATCATTCATTGAGGCGGGCAATAGGCCAGAAGACGGCCCCCCCGGCTGGTAGGCCTTGAACGCATGCCCCTGCGCCATCCCGCCGCTTGCCGCGATTATATCGGTAATCGTAGAGCCGGCGGGCAAAAGGTAAACGCCAGGGTTTTGGACCCGCCCTGACACAGAATATGAGCGCAAACCTGTACGACCGTTTTTTTCTACGCTGCTAAGAATCTGCGGACCTTCGCGGGCGATCCGGCACACCCAATGCAGAGTTTCGACATTATGCACCAGCGTCGGACGCCCAAAAATGCCAACCTGCGCCACAAAAGGCGGGCGATGGCGGGGCATGCCACGCTTGCCCTCAATGCTTTCGATCATCGCGCTTTCTTCGCCGCAGATATAAGCTCCGGCGCCGCGCCGTAGGTCAATATAGCCCGCAGGCACAAGACCCGCCGCTTCAAGCGCAGCAATCTCATCGGCTAAAATTTTCAACACAGCCGGATATTCATCGCGCATATAAATAAAGGCCTTTTCCGCCTCAACTGCCCATGCCGCCATCAACATACCCTCAAGAAAGAGATGCGGCATGCGCTCAAGATAATAGCGGTCTTTAAATGTGCCCGGCTCGCCTTCATCACCATTCACAGCCAAATAACGCGGGCCTTCATTGGCCCGAACAAAGCCCCATTTTTTACCCGACGGGAAACCCGCACCACCAAGCCCGCGCAAACCAGAGGCCAGAACCTTATCCTGCAGCGCCTCCCAATCCCCAGATTGGCGAAGCTCTTGCAGCGCGCGATAGCCGCCATTTTGTTGATATTCAGACAGGGTTTCATAATCTGGGATTATTGGGTGCGTGGCCTGCGCCGCAATCGCCCGCTCGACGGCCTCAACTGTGGCGTGATCAATGTGGTTATGGCCAAGCTCTAGCACGGGGGCGGTATCACAACGCCCCATACAGGGCGCGCGCAGCACCCGCACTTGGCTTGGATCTAACCCATCCTGCAAAGCCTTTTGTAAATTCGCAGCCCCCGCCAATTCGCAGCTCAAACTGTCGCAAACTCGAATGGTCAAGGCAGGAGGCGGTGTTTCGCCTTCTTTGACCACGTCAAAATGCGCATAAAAACTGGCCACTTCGTATATTTCAGCCATCGACAGGCGCATTTCTTCCGCCAAGGCCCGCAAATGCGCCGCGGATAAATGCCCATACTCATCTTGGATAAGATGTAAAAACTCGATCAGTAAATCCCGCTCGCGAGGTTGCGGGCCCAGCAACACTTGCACCTCTTGCAGCGCTTGATCTTCATATTGGCGGCCCTTCGGCGTATGACGCCCCTTGCCTTTGCCCGATTTCCAAACGCCTTTACGTTCATCCAATGCCATGCGATCTGCTCCTGCGCTTCTCGCGCCACCCTAGCTGTGCTTGGCCGGTTTTATGAAGCCCAAAAACGACATAGCGCTGTGCAGATACGTTCTAAGCTTAACAATATCCAAGAAAAAGGCGCGGATCGGAAACATTCTACTCTGTGCAAGCGCGATGAAAACCGCGCTTTGGGCAAATCATGCAGCCATCTCGCGTAGGTCCGTTGGGCAACGCCTATTTACAAAAAAGATTTGCGTCACAGACAATAATCTTGCCGCTCAGCGAAAATTCTTCACTGCAAATCCTGAGCTTCAAAACGCAGGAAACCCGAAGATTGAAGGTTTCACCACACTCATAGCAAGGCGCCAACAAACGGCAAAACGGCGATTAGGCCTCTAGAATAACGACCCTTGATCGGAAGATTTAGAATGCGCCCGTGCTGGCTTGGCGCGCGGCTCGCCCACAGCAAAACGCCCATCGGCAAATTCAATTTCTAATCCAGAGGCTGCTTTGGCGGCTTGGCGCGAAGTAATCACTGTGTCTTGCGCGCGCACAACCGCATAGCCGCGATGCAACGTCGCCTTATAGCCCAACGTTTCGCGCAAGCGCTCCAACCCGTCCAATTGCTGCTTTGATTTTAACAGCGCTACATCGGTTGCATCCCGTAACCGGCGCGCCAACTGCGCAAGATCTTTGCGCCCTTGCGCGATGTCACGGCGCAGCGCGCGCGGATGTAATTGCTGCGTTTTTTGCGTCAAAATATCTTGCTTGCGTTGCAATCCATGACGCAATGCCGGATCCAAACGATGCTCGCAGGCGTGCAATTTCAAACCCGCCGTTTTCAGACGCTGCCTTAACCCATCAAAATTAAGGCGGCCTGCGGTTTCAGAAAGCGCTAAACGCCGGCTTTGCACCAAGCCGCGCAAGGCGGTGGGTAAACGCTCTGACAGAAAATCCAGCCTTTGCCGGGGGTTTTCCAAAATCGTCTCTAATCGCGGTAGGGCCCGCGCCAAATCAGCCACACGTTGCCGGTTTCGCCCAAAAGATGTGCTTAAAGCTTGGCTCATGCGCGCATCCTGAGCGTTCACCCAAGCCGCCAGCTCGTGGCGCACGGGCACCGCCAGTTCGGCCGCTGCTGTGGGGGTTGGCGCCCGCTTATCTGAAACATAATCAATCAACGTGGTATCGGTTTCATGGCCCACAGCCGAGATAAGCGGAATGTCTGACGCAGCGGCGGCGCGCGCCACGCTTTCTTCATTGAAACCCCAAAGATCTTCCAACGAGCCGCCGCCACGCGCCACAATCAGCAAGTCGGGGCGTGGAATTGCTCCGCCTGCCTCAAGCGCGTTAAAGCCAGCTATGGCGCGGCTGACCTCGCCCGCGCAGCGCTCGCCCTGCACAGCCACCGGCCAAATCAGCACTTTGCGGGGAAAGCGGTCGCGCAATCGATGCAAAATATCGCGGATCACCGCTCCGGAAGGCGATGTCACCACGCCAATCACGTCGGGCAAATACGGCAAAGGCTTTTTACGCCCGGCATCAAACAAACCTTCCGCCGCCAACTGAGCTTTGCGCTTTTCCAACATCGCCATCAATGCGCCCATACCGGCCGGTTTAAGATCCTCTATAATCAATTGATATTTTGACTGGCCAGCAAAGGTGGTCACCCGCCCGGTTGCAACCACTTCGAGCCCTTCTTCGGGGCGCATTGGCAAGCGCGCGGCAACGCCCTTCCAGACCACCGCCGAAATCACAGATTTTTCATCTTTCAGATCTAGGTAGACATGGCCCGATCTCGGATAGGACACGCGTCCAATCTCGCCCTTCAAGCGGATATGCGAAAACTCACCTTCGATCAGACGTTTGATTGCACCAGAAATTTCCGAAACAGTAAATTCTGGCTGGTTAAAACCAGCGACCGGATCATCGATTAAATCTGACATAAACGCCTCACTTGTGTCTTGCTGAAGGCCAGCTTAGAACGCCGTTAAGCAAAGGCCAAGAGGAGCAGGCGCAATGAATATCTTAATATTGGGCAGCGGTGGGCGCGAACATGCTTTGGCCTGGGCCGTACAGCAGAACCCAAAATGTGATCGGCTCTGGATGGCGCCCGGAAACCCCGGCATGGCGGCGTTGGGGGAGTGCGTTGCCATAGATATTGAGGATGCGGCCGCAATCCTGACATTCGTACAGCAGCAGGAAATTGATTTTGTGATTATCGGCCCAGAGGCTCCGCTGGCGCTGGGTGTTTCGGATGCGTTGCGAGCGGCTGATATTTTAACCTTTGGCCCTAGCAAAGCCGCCGCGGCGCTGGAAGCCAGCAAAAACTTCACCAAACAAATTTGTGATGCCGCCAAAGCGCCAACCGCAGCCTATGGGCATTTTAGCGATGCGCAAAGCGCGAAAACCTATATCGCCGCGCAAGGGGCACCAATCGTGGTAAAGGCCGATGGCTTGGCCGCAGGCAAGGGCGTGATTATCGCCGAAGATATCCAAACTGCCTGTTCTGCCGTGGATGACATGTTCGCGGGTGAATTTGGCAGCGCAGGCGCAGAAGTCGTGATTGAAGAGTTCATGGAAGGTGAAGAAGCCTCTTTCTTTGTGCTCTGCGATGGCGAGAATGTGTTGCCGATGGGCAGCGCCCAAGATCACAAGCGCGTGGGCGATGGTGATAGCGGCCCCAATACCGGCGGCATGGGGGCCTACTCGCCAGCGCCGGTGCTGACACAGGAGATTGCTGAGAAAGCATTGCATGAGATTATCCGCCCCACGATGGCCGAAATGCGCCGGCGCGGTATCCCTTATCAAGGCGTGCTTTATGCAGGACTAATGATCAAAGAAGGGCAACCCCGCCTTGTGGAATATAACGTCCGCTTTGGCGATCCTGAGTGCCAAGTGCTGATGATGCGTCTTGGCGCGCAAGCGCTTGATCTGATGCTGGCAACGGCGCAGGGGCAACTGAACACCGCCAAAATAAATTGGGCAGATGATCACGCGCTCACCGTCGTTTTGGCAACCCAAGGCTATCCGGGCGCCTATCAAAAGGGCAGCGAGATAAAAGGCTTAGACGATCTGGCCTTTGATTCCCAACAGATGGTGTTTCATGCTGGCACGAAACAAGAGGGCACGACGCTGCGCGCAAATGGTGGGCGGGTTTTAAACGTCACCGCGCGCGCGGAAACGCTGAGCGCGGCGCAAAGCCGCGCCTATGAGCTGCTGGAAAAGATTGATTGGCCAGACGGCTTCCACCGCACCGATATCGGATGGCGGGCCCTGTAAGCGCCCGATCCGGTTTTTTCAGGATGCTCAGAACTTGAAGATTGGCTTAAATTTGCTTTTCGGGCATCTGCACAACCAATCCGTCAAGCGCATCAGTCACTTTTAACTGGCAGGTCAGGCGCGAACGTTCGGGATCAGGCTCATAGGCGAAATCGAGCATATCCTCTTCCATCGCCTCACGCGTTGGCAGCTTTTCAACCCATGCTGGATCAATGTAAACATGGCAGGTTGAACAGGCGCAGGCGCCGCCGCAATCCGCTTCAATTCCAGCAATATTATTATCCCGAGCGCCTTCCATCACGGTGAGCCCATTGGCCACCTCTACGCTATGTTCTGTGCCATTATGTTCAATATATGTTATCTTTGCCATTTGCAGCCTGCCTTAAACACTTCGCTTTGTTGAATCATGCTGATACGCATAGTAGCGCCATTTTGCGAGAGCGAAAATTTACAACTTGTCATAAAAGTTAAATGTTCTATTTTTGTTCTCATGCAAAACCCTCATTTTCCCAGATATCCAAAGCCTCCCTCGGCCTGCCCGGCGGATCACCTGCCCTATGCTGCCACCGCTGATCGCATATGCGTGGCCGGATTGGTCATTTTAAGGCAACGGCCCGGCACTGCGAAAGGGGTAATTTTTATCACCTTAGAAGATGAAACAGGCACGATTAACATCGTGGTTTGGCGTAAAGTATATGAACAATTTCGGCGGGCTATTCTGTCGGCGCGGCTGATGCGGGTCACGGGGCATTTGCAGCGCGAAGCGGGTGTAACGCATGTGATTGCCCGAGAGATTGAAGATATCTCACCTTTGCTGGATCACTTGCTTACGCAGGATAAAGCACAAGGCGAGACGCATTCGGCTTAACCGCCCTCATTAAGGCACGGGACAGAATATAATCTGCCCCGTGTATCTTTTTTCTCTTTTTTATTCGACGCTTAGCACAACAAAACGCGGTTGACCTTCCCGCCGCACCAACACGAGAACCGATTGCCGACCCGCCTCACGCGTTGCAACAATTTGCGCTTCAAGTTCGGCAACATCGCTGATCGTTTGCTGGCCCGCATCGGTGATGATATCGCCTGCGCGGATCCCTTTTTCATAGGCATCCGAACTTTCATCGACATTGGTGATTAACAACCCTTCAACGCTGCCATCCAAAGCATTTTCTTCGCGCAACTCATCCGTGATGTTTGACAGCGTTAAACCAAGCAGCTCGGCTTTTGGCACCTCTATCGTTTCCTCTGGCACTGGCGCGGTTGCCAAAATTGCCTCTTCACCCGGCCGTTGCCCCAAAATCACGTCCAGCGTTTTACGCTGCCCGTCGCGCAATACGATCGTCTTTACAACTTTGCCCACGGGCGATTTGCCAACCAATTTGACCAGGGATCCAGAATCGGTAACCGCCTGCCCGTCAAACATCACGATCACATCGGTCACTTGCAGGCCTGCCGCTTTCGCCGGGCCATCAAAAACATCCAACACGATGGCACCAGATGGTTCATCCATCGCAAGCGCATCCGCCATTTCATCGGTGACATTGCCAATATTCACGCCCAACCAGCCCCGACGCACTTCGCCAAATTCCCGGATTTGATCAACAACGGGCAAAACCACATTGGACGACATGGAAAAGCCAATCCCTATCGATCCGCCATTCGGCGAGAGGATGGCCGTATTCACACCGATCACATCCCCGTTCATATTGAACAAAGGGCCGCCCGAATTGCCGCGGTTAATCGCTGCATCCGTCTGAATATAATCGTCATAATTACCTGATAACTCACGATTTCTAGCCGAAATTATCCCCGCTGATACCGAAAATCCCTGCCCTAAAGGATTGCCGATGGCCATCACCCAATCGCCCACGCGCGCCACATCGCTATTGCCAAAGGCAACGAAAGCAAGCGGACCCTCTGCCTCTACTTTCAAAACCGCGATATCAACGTTTTTATCAACTCCAACCAATGTTGCAGAAAGCTCTGCCCCATCGGAAAACTCAACCATAATCTCATCAGCACCTTCGATCACGTGGTTATTGGTCACCACATAGCCATCTTCTGAAATCACAAAGCCTGACCCAAGCGCCGAGCCTCTGCGCGGTCCAGGCCGCGAGGGGCCACGCTCATTAAAATCGCGAAAAAGATCCTCAAATGGGCTGCCCTCGGGCACCACGCCGCGTGGCATTACATTTTCCGACATTTTTGTCGTTGTCGTAATATTGACCACAGCGGGGCTAATCTCTTCAACCAGATCAGCAAAGCTTTCCGGAGCGCTGCGCGCCGCCGCCATTAGGCTTTGTAAAAGAACCAAAATTGTCACCAGAAAGGCCAGTTTCACGGTTTTAAAGCTTATCTGCCCCGGGGCTTTTGCGGTTATAACGGGCACATATGCGCTGCCTCGCTTAATATTCATAAATGCAACTCCTTGTCATTTGCTCAATGTGGTTTGCTCGACCGCGGATCTTTTGGAGATTGTCAAAATATCCGGCCTCCGCCTTTAAATAAGCCCGCCCCCCCCAACAGACAAGGGCCACAGCCAATCTTCAGCTAAATGTGAACAAACGTGTGCTGATGCGGTGCGCTAGGCGATTATCCGCGCAGCCCATAAAATAATAGCGCCCAGCAAAGCGATGACGGCCCCAATGAACCGGCGCTGCGAAAGCGGCAAGGCTTGCAAATATTGCAACATCGCTTCAACCAAAGAAGGGGCCAGCACATAGACCAGCCCCTCGAAAACTAAAATCAATCCAATCGCCCATAGGCAGATTTCGATCATTTAGCGATTACATCCGATTTCAAATAGTTGAAAAACTCGGAATCCGGCGACATAACCATCGTCGAATTCTGACCCTTCAACGCGGTTCGATAAGCCGCCAAAGATCTGTAAAATTCGAAGAATTCCGGATCTGCCCCGAACGCGCTGGCAAAGATTGCGTTTCGTTCTGCATCCGCCAAACCGCGGATGATTTCAGATTCGCGCTTCGCCTCAGATACGATCTCAACTTGCGTTCTGTCCGCCAAGGCCCGTACCCGCTGCGCCGCTTCGTTCCCGCGAGCGATTTCATCTGCGGCTTCACGTTCGCGCTCGGCGCGCATTCTGGCAAAGGTCGCATCTAAGTTGGCGCGCGGTAGATCGGTTCTCTTCAATCTTACATCAACCACTTCGATGCCCAGCGGCAGCGCTTTTTCAATCGCCGCGTTGCGGATCCGCGACATCAGAACAGCCCGATCCGAACTGAGAATATCGTTCGAGCTAACCGAGCCCAGAACTTCACGCATTTCACTTTTCAAAATGCTGTCCAAACGGCTTTCTGCAACTTGCACACCGCCGGTGCCAACGGCTTCACGAAACTGGTTCACATCCGTGATCCGATACCGCGTAAACGCATCCACCACCAAACGGCGATCATCCAAAGGCGTCACTTCCAGCGGGTCAACATCGCGGCTTAAAATCCGATCATCATAGAAGACAACTTCTTGAATAAAGGGAATTTTAAACGCCAAACCAGGATCTTCTTTCACCGCAACCACGCGGCCAAATTGCAAAACCAGTGCTTTATTCCGCTCATCAACGATGAACACGGTTGACATGAACAGCGCGATCAAAACGACAGCGACTGGAACAATAAAACTTAACTTACGCATTAGTTTTTCTCCTGACGCAATTGGTTCAATGGCAGATAGGGCACCACGCCCTGACCGCCGGTTTGATCATCGATGATCACCTTCTCAAGCCCACCTAATACCTCTTCCATGGTTTCCAGATACAGCCGTTTGCGGGTTACCTCGGGGGCTTTGCTATATTCTTCCAAAACCGCACTAAAGCGGCTGGCTTCACCCGTCGCCTCATTCACCACGCGCGCACGGTACCCTTCGGCTTCTTCAAAGACCTGCGCAGATTCACCACGGGCTTGCGCCAAGACGCGGTTCGCATAAGCATCCGCTTGCTTTTCCAGACGGTCGCGCTCTTGCTCGGCGGCTTGCACCGCGCGGAACGCATCAATCACCTGTTCGGGCGGGTCTGCCCGATCAAAGTTCACCCGCACCAAGCTGACGCCGCTGCCGTAACTGTCGAGCGTTTCTTGAATGAGGGTTTCAAGATTTGCAGCGATCAAACCCCGGTCACGGTTCAGGATCGGGGCCAATTCAGATTGGGCAATAATTTCGCGCATCGCAGATTCAGACACGGCGCGAATGGTCATTTGTGGATCGCGCAAGTTGAACAAATATTTTGCGGGATCGCTAATATTCCAGACCACCTCAAAATCAATATCCACGATATTCTCATCGCGCGTCAGCATCAAACCCGCGTCACTGCCGCGGCCACCCACGCCAATGCTTTCATTTTGTTCTCGGGTTACCGGCAACACTTCACGGGTGACTAGTGGCCAAGGGGCAAAGTTCAAACCCGGATTGCCAATAGAGGAAAACTTGCCAAGGAATAACTCAACCGACTTTTCTTCCGGCTTCACAGTGTAAAAACTGGAAAAACTCCAAAACGCCACCAATAAAGCCGCGATCAATAAATAGCCGCTGCGGCCCATGCCGGGGCCGGATTGCTGCGAAGATCCGTTGGATCCTCCGCCCGAACCGCCGCCCAATAAAACCTTTAGCTGCTCTTGGCCTTTGCGCAGCATATCATCCAATTCTGGCGGCATTTGCGGGCCATCATTGCGCGGACGACGATCGTCGCCGCCGTTGCCATTGGGACGGTTGCGATCATCATTATCACCGCCGCCGCCGCCGCGGCCCCATGGGCCACCTGAGTTTCCAGTCATTAAATTCGTTCCCTTATTTGACCTTGCATATTTGTGAATTTCCCCATCTCTTTACATGGGCGTATTTTTTTCAATTTCAACCGCTGCGTGATGGATGGCGCATCGTAACCAGTTCTTCGGCCAATGTCGGATGAACCGCCACGGTTTGATCAAAATCCGCTTTCGTCGCCCCCATTTTGATCGCAATCGCAACCATTTGAATCATTTCACCGGCCCCGGGGGCGATGATATGACAGCCTAAAACCTTTTGGGAAGCTTGATCGACAACCAATTTCATAAAGGTTTTTTCGTCTTGTTGCGCAAAGCCTTGGCGCATCGGCTTGAACTGCGTGGTGTAAATATCAACCGGGCCTTTGGCACGGGCCTCTGCCTCGCTCTGCCCGATCGTGCCCAATTCTGGCTGGGTGAACACGGCTGTAGCGATCAAATCATGATCAACCGCCACCGGCTGGCCTTGGAACACAGTGGACGTGAACGCCATAGCTTCGCGGATTGCCACAGGCGTAAGGTTCACCCGATCGGTCACATCGCCAATCGCATAGATCGAGGGCACTGAGCTTTGCGAATAGGCATCTACCTCGATCGCGCCATTCGGCTTTTGCCTTACCCCCAGCGTTTCCAAGCCCAAAGCCTCACTATTGGCGCGCCGACCAGTTGCAAACATCACTTGGTCAAACGTGGCTGTTTCGCCATTGCTATCGGCAACCAAAAGGCCCTGCTCAGTTTTTTCGATCGATGCAACATTCCTGTTGAGGCGCAGATTAACTCCGCGCAGCAATATTTGCGCGGCCAAATGGTTGCGGACCTCGTCATCAAAGCCGCGTAAAATTTGGTCTCCGCGGTAAAACTGCGTGGTTGCAACGCCAAGCCCATTCATAATCCCTGCAAACTCGCAGGCGATATATCCACCGCCCACGATCAAAATACTTTTGGGTAGGCTCTTTAATAAAAACATTTCATTTGAACTGATCGCATGCTCGATCCCGGGAATATCCGGCAAAACAGGGTTGCCGCCAGTGGCCACCAATATATGCTCTGCCGTCACGCGCGTGCCATCTGCCAGTTCAACGCAATGCGGATCAACGATCCGGGCACGGGCGTCAAAACTTGTAACGCCGGACTCGCTGAGTAAGCGCCGGTACACCCCCTCTAGCCGATCAAGCTCGGCATGCAAATTGCCGCGCAATTGCGGCCATTCAAACCGGGCGTTATCGATCTGCCAACCATATGCTTTTGCTTGGCTGGGTATCTGGCTATACTCGCTGGCATAAACCATCAGCTTTTTCGGCACGCAGCCCCGAATTACGCAGGTGCCGCCATAACGATCTTCCTCGGCAAGGCCGACTTTCAACCCCAACTCACCAGCCGCAACGCGCGCCGCGCGCACGCCGCCCGATCCACCGCCAATAACAAACAAATTGAAATCAAACCGCATCTTCACCGCCCCATTTCGGCCAAGCGCGCGGCTTGATTTAGATCGATCTGGCCAGCCTCTTCGGTGCCTGTGGCAACATCAGTATATGATACCCGCCCATCCGAATGGCCGATCACCAATGCGCTGCAGATATCAATGAATAATCCATTTTCAACCACCCCCGGCACTTGGTTCAACGCCTGCGCTAAGGCTGCGGGATTAGAAATAGTCTGAAGTTCAATATCCAGAATATGGTTGCCCTCATCAGTAACAAAAAGGCCCACTTGGCCCGGCCTGAATTTGCTAACAGGATTTGCGAACCCCAAATCTTTCAGGACCTCTTTGATCAAAGTTTCGCTTGCGCTTTTGCCAAAGCCGATCACTTCCACGGGCAATGCAAACTTACCCAGCTGCGCCACTTGCTTTTCAGAATCAGCGATCACCACCATTCGATCGCTGGCTTTGGCAACAATTTTTTCTTGCAACAGCGCGCCGCCACCGCCCTTTATCAAAGAGAACTGCGCATCAACCTCATCGGCCCCATCAATCGTTAAATCAAGCCAACCGGCTGCATCGAGCGTGGTTAATGGAATTCCAAGCGCACCGGCCAGTGCCGCGGTTTGCGTGGATGTTGGCACGGCTTGAAAGCGCAAACCTTCCTCGTGTTGACGCGCGGCCAGGGCGCGGACCAACCACGCCGCGGTGCTGCCAGTGCCCAAGCCAACCTTCATACCCGTTTCAACCAATTCAGACGCCCGCTTTGCAGCAGCGAATTTCGCCGCATCTGCAGCAGCCAGCGGTTGGTTCATAACGCGATCTCCCTTTTAAACCTGCGCCACCCATAAAGCACTCTTGCTCGATGTGCGAGGGGGCTTTTGCGATAATCCAATCGGCTTTGGGCTGCTTTTTATCCTATCAGCGGCGAATTTCTTATCGAAAGGTCGTTTTTCTGTCTAAATGCAAACAGATGCACAGTTAGAGAGGCGCATTGGCCCCAAACTTTGAAACGCGATACTGTTTTGATATAGAAACATCATCCGTTTACAGGACCTCAGTTTAAAAGGATGAATGATCATGTTTCTCTCTGTTTTTGATCTGTTCAAAGTTGGGATTGGCCCGTCTTCATCACATACGATGGGCCCGATGCGTGCCGCTGAGCGGTTTTTGGCCATGATGCGTCAATCGCCCTTTGAATTTGGCGGGATCAAACTGCGCCTTCATGGGTCCTTGGCCTTTACTGGCATTGGGCATGCCACAGATCGGGCCTCTATTCTTGGATTGGCGGGTTTCACCCCGGCCACTTATAAAGCCGAGGAAGCCGAAAGCGTTTTGGCACGAATTGCCTCTACCGGGGAAATTACACCGCCAGATTTACCTAGCCTCAAGTTTAACAAGAAAGAAGATTTGGTGTTTGATTACGGACCAAATCTGCCCGGGCATGCCAATGGAATGGTTGTGATGGCCACTGATGCGCAGGGGGATGTCGTTTTGCAAGAAACCTATTATTCGATCGGCGGCGGGTTTGTATTGACCGCAGCGGAACTGGCGCAAGGCAAAGATGTGGATACCGGCCCCGCGGTGCCCTATCCGTTTCACTCTGCCAAAGAAATGTTGGAGATGTCGCGCACATCGGGGCGCAGCATCGCAGAAATGAAGCGGGCCAATGAATTAACCCGCATTACACCAACGCAGCTCAAAGCCAACGTCGCACAGATTTGGGGCGTGATGTCAGATTGCATTGATCGCGGCCTTGCAAGTGAGGGGATTTTGCCTGGCGGCTTAAAAGTGCGCCGCCGTGCCAAAGGTGTGGTGGATCAGCTGCGGGCAGAGCGCGGGTTAAACCTTGCGCCTCCGCATACGATCAACGATTGGATGAGCGTATACGCGATGGCCGTTAACGAAGAAAACGCAGCCGGAGGGCAAGTGGTCACGGCCCCGACCAATGGGGCGGCCGGCGTTGTGCCCGCGGTGATCCGCTATTATCTGGATCATGTGCCGGGTGCGCATAGCGCTAAAATTGAAGTTTTTCTGCTGACGGCGGCCGCGATTGGCGGGTTGGTCAAATATAATGCCTCAATCAGCGGCGCCGAAGCCGGATGTCAGGCAGAAGTGGGAAGCGCCAGCGCAATGGCCGCGGCTGGTCTTTGCGCCGCGCTTGGAGGAAGCTCAGAGCAAATCGAGAATGCCGCTGAAATTGCCTTAGAGCATCATCTGGGAATGACCTGCGATCCGGTTGCAGGTCTGGTGCAAGTGCCCTGTATCGAACGCAATGGCCTCGGTGCGATTAAAGCCGTCTCCGCCGCCAGTTTGGCGTTGCGCGGCGATGGTCAACATCTGATTCCGTTAGATGCCTGTATTGAAACGATGCGGCAAACCGGCGAGGATATGAATGCCAAATATAAAGAAACCTCGCTGGGCGGCTTGGCGGTAAATGTTCCCAATTGTTAAAACCCTGCGGATCACCCGTGCCTTTTAAAGGTAAATCTGCAGCAGCCGCGCCCAATAGTAAGGAAGACCAATGTCTGTATCGACGAACGCCCCTACGGCACTAAGCACCGATCGGGTTGTTCTGGGCATCGCCATGATGCTTGGATTTTGCGCCTGCGCGCCTCTGTTGGATGTGGCCGCAAAACTGGCGGCAGATAAAATTCCAGTGGCACAGATTACCACTGCGCGCTTTGCGGTACAGAGCGTTATTATGTTTCCGGTGGCGTTGCTTTTAGGCTTTTCTTTTCGAGTGCCGCGGGCTTTGATGGTGCCGTTGATTGCCCGTGCGGTATTTTTAATTGCCTCAACCTATTGTTTCGTTGCGGCGATTGCGGTGATGCCGATCGCCGATGCATTAGCGATCGTTTTTGTCGAGCCGTTTATTCTTTTACTCTTGGGGCGGTTTTTCTTTTCCGAACCCGTTGGTTCGCGCAGATTAACCGCTAGCCTTGTGGGGTTTTGCGGAGTGATTTTGGTAATACAGCCCAGTTTTTCTGCCTTTGGAGCCGTGGCTTTCTTTCCTTTGGCAACCGCTCTGACCTTTGCGCTTTACATGTTGGTGACGCGCAGCTTATCGCAAAACCTTCACCCAATTCCCTTACAATTTCACACCGCCTTGACGGGAACGATCTTATGTTTGCCATTCTTGATCTGGGGATCTGCAACAGAATCACCCCTTTTCGCACCGGTAATGCCAGTCGGGATTTATTGGCTTTGGTTATTCGCTGTGGGCGCCTTTGCCTCTATTTCACACCTGCTGATCAGCTATGCATTGAAGTTTGCACCCTCAACCACTTTGGCGCCCCTGCACTATCTTGAAATCGTGAGC